>Ga0256406_1000257_pt1 | contig 100579 bp, 94 predicted proteins | sample RumenRJG_03DNA_FD_185986 | JGI IMG/M metagenome (GOLD analysis project Ga0256406, IMG submission 185986) | Bovine rumen microbial communities from Lethbridge, Alberta, Canada - RJG_03 | ecosystem: Host-associated > Mammals > Digestive system > Stomach > Rumen | place: Canada: Alberta...
TTTGTCTGCAAAGGTAAGCATTTAATGCCGGGGACGAAAGATCTTGTGGAACTTTTGTCCCTTTTTTCATGCTACTTGCTCACTTACTTCTTTGACACATTTGTTGCATTATCAATTTGAATTCAAGATGTGCAAAAAATGATTAACATCTGAAAGATGCAGCAGGACGAAAAATGTATGATAACGCTGTCTTGCCAACTTCTCAACAAGACTTAAATCTTGAAAATAATTAGTTATAATAATATAAATAGGTATAGAAATCATTTCAAATTGTTTATCTTTGCAGATAATATTACAAAACGCAATAAATGAAAGATATATACACATCGCTGACGAAACCTTGCTACGTCGTAGAGGAACGACTGCTGCGCCGCAACCTGCAACTTATCTCGTCGGTAGCCAAACGCGCTGATATAGAGATAATTCTGGCGTTCAAGGCATTTGCTCTATGGAAGACTTTTCCCATTTTTCTCGACTATATAGACTCGTCTACGGCAAGTTCTCTCGGTGAGGCAATGCTCTCGCACGAGTATTTCAGGCATACTCACACGTATTCGCCTGCATATACCGACTACGAGATAGACCAGATGGCGGCAGTTTCGAGCCATCTGACGTTCAACTCGATGTCGCAGTACGAATGCTATTCGGAACGCGCCAGAGGCGTCAATCCCGACATCTCTTTCGGCATACGCGTAAATCCGGAATACTCGGAAGTGGAAACCGAACTCTACAACCCATGTGCCAGAGGCTCCCGCTTCGGCGTGCTCGACAGTCAACTGCCCGACCAACTGCCCTCTGACATAGACGGATTTCATTGCCATTGCCACTGCGAGAGTGGGGCAGACGTATTCAGTCGCACGCTCGTGCACATAGAGAAACACTTCTCAAAATGGTTCGGGCAGATAAAGTGGATCAACTTCGGAGGAGGTCATCTGATGACTCGCAGCGACTACGACATTGACCTTCTGATTGCCACGCTCAACGACTTTCATACCCGTTATCCACATCTTAAACTGATAATGGAACCCGGAAGTGCATTCGCCTGGCAGACAGGAGTTTTGGTGTCGCAGGTTGTAGACATTGTTGAGAATGGCGGAATAAAGACGGCGATACTCAATGTCAGTTTCACTTGCCACATGCCCGACTGCTTGGAGATGCCATATTTCCCAGTCGTGAGAGGAGCCGAACACGTCGGGTCGCTGACCGAAGACGATGGAAAAACATACCGTCTCGGCGGATGCAGTTGCCTGTCGGGCGACTATCTCGGCTACTGGAAATTTGACAAGCCATTGAACGTAGGCGACACGATAGTCTTTGAAGACATGATACACTATACAACCGTGAAAACAAACATGTTCAACGGCATCAGCCACCCGTCAGTCGCAATGCTCACCGCAGACGACAGACTCGTCGTGCTGCGCGAATACGGAAGCGAAGACTATAAGTCCAGAATGGACTGACACTGCCAGCGGAAACACCAAACCCACACGTCGGCTCGTTCGACAGCAGCAAGACGGCAGGCAGAGTTTTTGTTTTAGTTATCTTTTTTAATATTATTTAGACCCGAATCTTCTTTAAATACCTATTATAATTGTACTTTTGCACGAAATAAGAATTAAGTAAATAACAGAAAAACAACAGTTATGTCAGAAACAATAAACATAAGCGAACTAAGCGGCATCATAGAGGAAAAACATACATTTGTAGCAAACGTAACAAATGCCATGCAGACCGTAATCGTCGGTCAGAAGCATCTTGTCGACTCATTGCTTATTGGTTTGCTCAGCGACGGCCACATTCTGCTCGAAGGTGTGCCCGGTCTCGCCAAGACACTTGCCATAAAGACACTGTCGCAGGTGGTCGACTGCAAGTTCTCGAGAATACAGTTCACTCCCGACCTTCTGCCTGCCGATGTCGTGGGAACGATGGTCTATTCGCAGAGAGATGAGAAATTCAACATAAAGAAAGGTCCTATATTTGCCAACTTCATTCTTGCCGACGAAATCAACCGTGCTCCGGCAAAGGTGCAGAGTGCGCTGCTCGAGGCAATGGAGGAAAGGCAAGTAACCATAGGCGACGAGACATTCCGTCTGCCAGACCCGTTCCTTGTGCTCGCAACCCAAAACCCGATAGAGCAGGAGGGTACATATCAGTTGCCCGAAGCACAGACCGACCGATTCATGCTTAAAGTAGTCATAGACTATCCGACGCTCGACGAGGAGAAACTCATCATCCGCGAAAACCTGACAGGCAGCATGCCTACAGTCAAGGTAGCAACATCGGAAGAGGAAGTAACCGAAATACGCAAGGTCGTAAGACAGGTTTACATCGACGAGAAGATAGAACAATATATAGCCGATATAGTCTTTGCTACGCGTTATCCAGACCGCTACGGCTTGCCGGAACTGAAAGACATGATAACATTTGGCGGCAGCCCGCGTGCAAGTATCAATCTTGCAAAGGCATCGCGAGCATTCGCCTTTCTTAAACATCGTGCCTATGTAGTGCCGGAAGACGTGAGGGCAGTGGTCTACGACGTGCTGCGCCACAGAATAGGACTGTCTTATGAGGCAGAGGCTAACGCTATTGCAACCGAAGAGATAATAAGCAGGATAGTTAACAAAGTAGAGGTTCCATAATGTCGATGGAAAGTCTAATAAGCAGAGTAAGACATATTGAGATAAAGACACGCCGTCTGAGTCAGAACTTTTTTGCAGGACAATACCATTCTGCATTCAAGGGACGTGGCATGGCATTTGCCGAAGTGCGCGAATATCAGTATGGCGACGATGTCAGAGATATAGACTGGAACGTAACGGCACGCTTCAATAAGCCTTATATAAAGGTGTTTGAGGAAGAACGCGAACTGACCGTAATGCTGCTTATCGACGTCAGCGGCTCGACAGATTTCGGTACGTCGAAGATGACAAAGCGCGACATGGTAGCCGAAATAGCAGCCACGCTTGCTTTCAGCGCCATACAGAACAACGACAAGATAGGCGTAGTGTTCTTTTCAGACAAGATAGAAAAATATATTCCGCCTAAGAAAGGACGTCGCCATATACTGTATATCATTCGCGAACTGCTCACCCTCAAGCCGACAAGCAAACTGACAAACATAAACAATGCCATTGAGTTTCTGAACGGAGTTGTTAAGCGCAGCTGCACCGTTTTCCTCATAAGCGATTTCTATACGTCTGACAGTTACGAGCATTCGCTGACGATGTGCAACAGGAAGAACGACGTCGTAGCCATTCAGGTTTACGACCGACTGGCAAGAGAACTGCCCAACGTCGGACTGCTGACAATAGCCGATGCTGAGACGGGCAAGGAGATGATAATCGACACATCGTCGCACAGGGTGCGCGCGGCACATTCTATGGCATGGATAGACAAGAAACATGAGTTGCACGATATTTTTGTCAGAAGCAAGATAGACAACGTGGCAATAGCAACTCACGAAGACTATGTCGGCAAACTGATGAATCTGTTTAAAATGAGAGCATAGGAAAATGAAAAGAATATATAGAAACATATTATTCCTTACGTTTCTTCTATTGGCAACAGTCAGTGTCAAGGCACAGGTAACGGTCAAGGCAGAACTCGATTCAGTGCAGATGCAGATAGGCGCACAGGTGCACATGACTATAAGCGCCATGCTGCCGGAAGACGGACAGGTTGTGTTTCCGTCGCTAAAGGCAGGAGAGGAGATAACAGAAGGGGTAGAGATTGTAAGTCTGGGCGATGTAAAAGAAAAGGGAGAATCTGACGGAATGAAGACCGTTTCGAGGATATACACCCTAACATCGTTTGCAGATACGACATACAATATACCTTCGCAGACCGTCAGGATTAACGGAAAAGAATATACTACCAATGCGTTGAGTCTGAAAGTGCTTACAATGGTGACGGATTCGCTGAAGGAAGGAGAGTTCTATCCGGAAAAAGACATACAGAAAAATCCTTTCATGCTGAAAGAATGGGCATGGCTTCTGGCATTCGTGTTGTTGCTGGCCGTTCTATGCTTCGTATTTGTTTATATATACGGAAAACGTAAAAACAATTCACCAATAGTACGCGTGAAGAAAAGCAAGACGCTGAAACCTCACGAAAAAGCCTTGCTGGAAATAAGCAAAATAAAGGCAGAATGTGGAAAAGACGAATATGGCGACCAGAAGAAATATTATACTCAACTGACGGACATACTGCGTATATATATGCAAGAACGCTTCGGCTTCAACGCTATGGAGATGACAAGCAGTGAGATAATCGACATTTTGGAAAAAGAACAGGATGAAACAAAACTGAAAGAACTGAGAACTGTATTTGCTACGGCTGATCTCGTGAAGTTTGCAAAGCATACTACATACTCTGCTGAGAACGAAAACAATATGGAAAGTGTCGTTAACTTCATAAACGCAACAAAAAAGGCGGACGAAGAATACAGCGACAAGGAGGTTGCCGTGCCAGTGGAAGACATAAGGAAAAACACAAGACGAAACATACAGACTTTTGTTCTTGTCGTGCTTGCAATGATAATGACAGCCATTATTATATTCATAATTTGGCGCGTATTCTCTTTAATAGAGTAAAAACTGTTGAGTTTAGAAGAAAGAGTTAACTATGGAGTTTATAGATAAAGGATATTTTTTGTTGCTGCTTCTGCTCATACCCTACATCGTATGGTATGTGAAGAAAGGTAGGCACACAATGCCTTCGTTGCGCTTCAGCAATACCTCCACTTACAACAAGTTGCCAAAAACCATCAGGCAACGCCTTGTTTGGTTACCAGACCTGCTGCGAGTGATAGCATTTGTCGCTATGGTATGCATTCTTGCGCGTCCGCAGTCGCATAACACATGGGGCAAGCGGACAACAGAAGGAATAGACATCATGCTGGCAATGGATGTATCTACAAGTATGCTGGCTAAGGACTTGTCTCCAAACAGAATAGAGGCAGCCAAGAATGTGGCAACAGAATTTATTTCCGGTCGTCCTGATGACAACATAGGACTGACGATATTTGCAGGAGAGTCATTCACACAGTGCCCTATGACCACAGACCACCAGACACTTATCAACATGCTGCAGAACGTAAGGACAGATATAGCCGCTCGCGGACTGATAGAAGACGGAACGGCTGTCGGCATGGGACTGGCAAATGCAGTCGGACGTCTGGAGAAAAGCAAGACTAAGAGCAAGATAGTGATATTATTGACGGACGGCAGCAACAATAGGGGCGACATATCGCCGATAACGGCAGCCGACATAGCAAAAAGTCTTGGTATAAGAGTTTACACCATTGGCGTCGGAACAAATGATATAGCTTACTATCCAATGACTGTTGGCGGAATTGTCCAGGATGTGAAAGTGCCGGTGGAGATAGACGAGGAAACACTGAAGAAAATAGCAGAAACAACAGACGGACACTATTACAGGGCTACGAATACGAAAGAACTGAAACAGATATATAAAGATATAGACAAACTGGAGAAAACAAAACTTGAAGCAAAGAAATACAGAAAGTTCTACGATGCGTATCTTCCTTTTGCAATAGTTGCCTTCTGCATGTTGCTGTTGGAGTTGATACTCAGAACAACAGTATTGAAACGTGAACCATAATGAATGAAATATAATTATGTTTAGATTTGAAAATCCCCAATGCCTCTGGTTGTTAGTATTGCTGCCAATATTGATAATCGTAAGGCTGATGGCTTCCAAACGTCATTCTGACAATATGAAACGACTGGGAGACGAAACGCTTATCAGGCAGATGACTAATGGGGCTTCAAAATATAGGACAACGATAAAGTTCATGCTGATGTTGCTGACACTGGCTGCCATGATTCTTGTCATGTCGCGACCTCAGTTCGGCATAAAATCGAAAAAAGTAGAGAGAGCTGGCATAGAAGCCATTATTGCAATGGATATAAGCAACTCTATGCTTGCAGAGGATGTTGCACCGTCAAGGCTGGAGAAAAGCAAACTATTGGTAGAGCATATTGCCGACAATCTTGTCAATGATAAGCTCGGACTCATAGTCTATGCCGGTGATGCTTTCGTTCAGTTGCCGATAACATCCGACTTTGTATCAGCAAGGATGTTTACAGAGTCAATCAATCCGTCAATGATATCATCACAAGGAACAGACATAGCCTCTGCCGTACGTCTGGCAATGCAGTCGTTTACACAAAACGAAACAGGAAAGGCAATCATTCTTATAACAGACGGCGAAGACCATGAAGGCAACGTAAAAGAGGCGGTAAACGAAGCATATAGAAAAGGAGTGAAACTATTTGTTCTTGGTGTTGGTACGCAACAGGGTGCACCAATAGAGACAGAAGACGGAAACTATATGAAAGATGAGAGTGGGGAAACTGTCATTACGCGCCTTAATATTGATATGTGTAAGGAAATAGCAGAAGCAGGTCATGGAAAATTCATATATGTAGACAATACAACAAATGCTCAGAAGCTGTTGGAACAGGAAATAGGCAAGATGCAGAAAGGAGAAGCGCAGTCATACGTTTTTGATGACTATAATGAGCAATTTCAGGCATTTACAATAATAGCACTATTGCTGCTAATAATAGATACACTGATACTTAACAGGGCAAACAACCGTAGAAGTGTGATAAATATGTTTACAAAAAGAGTAATTGTTGTAGTTTTCCTGCTTGCTTTAAGTACCTTCGCAATGGCACAGACCGACAGGGACTATGTAAGGAAAGGAAACAAAGCATATAGGAAAGGAGATTATATAAATGCAGAGATAGCATACAGAAAAGCTCTTGCTAAGAATAACACTAATCCGCAGGCATTATATAACATGGGATGTGTATATTCCAAAAAGAAAAACAAGGACATAAAGCAAAATCAAGATACAGCAGTCAGCTACTATAAGATGGCTGCACGGCACGAAACAGACGCAAAACGCCGTTCTCTTTCGTACCACAACATGGGGGTAATTGCGCAGGCAAACAAGGATTATGACAAGGCAATAAGTGCCTATAAAGATGCACTCAGAAATAATCCTGGCGACAATGAAAGCAGATATAACCTTATTCAGTGCATGAAACAGCAGAAGAATAAGCAGCAACAAAACGATAAAAACAATCGGCAGAACAACAACGATAAGAATAAAGATAAAAACAAGAATAAGAATAAAGACAAGGATAAAAACAATAATAATAGTAATAAAGACAATAAAAAAGACAAGCAGCAACCGCAGATGAGCAAAGACAATGCGCAACAGTTGCTCAGGGCGGCTCAACGAGAGGAGGAAGAAACGCAGAAACGTTTGCAGAAAGCATTGCAGAATCCTTCTAAGCGCAGTCTGAAGAAAAACTGGTAATAAAAGCAAGTAAGTATGGTAAGGAAATATCTATATATAATATGTTTATTGATGGCATTTATTGGCATTCATGCGCAGAAAATCTCTGTGCATGTTCCGCAAACTGTGTCGTCGGGAGAAACATTTAGATTGGAATATACTATAAACTCCGTTAACTTAAATGCAAATATAAAGTTGGGAAACATGCCTGAAGAATTGGATGTCGTATATGGTCCCAGCATATCGGAGCAACAAAGCTACAGCATGGTCAACGGACATACCAGCAGCTCATCGTCTACGACGTATACATATATGCTGATAGGTAAAAGGAATGGAACGTTTGTAATTCCTCCAGCCCATATCACAATGAATGGAAAGACTATAGCCTCAAAGGCTATAAAGGTAAATGTTGTAGGCAATAAAAAAGGAAATAATGTTTTTGATGACGACAACTCATCGACACGTCAGCATGAAAGAAAAGTTACATCAACAGGAAATGATTTGTTTATAAGGGTAACGGCAAGCAAGTATCACGTGCATGAGCAGGAACCTGTCGTTCTTACTTATAAAGTATATACATTGGTAGACTTGACTCAATTGGAAGGAAGGATGCCACAGCTGGACGGATTTCATTCACAGGAAGTCCCATTGCCACAGCAGAAAACATTCCACACGGAGACTATAAACGGAAAGACTTACAGATGTGTTACATGGAGCCAGTATATTGTATATCCACAAATGACCGGTGTCCTAGAAATACCGAGTATCACATTTAAGGGAATTGTTGTTCATGAGAAAAAGAATATAGACCCATTCGAAGCATTCTTTAATGGAGGCTCAAGTTATGTAGAAACAAAGAGAGAAATAAAAGCACCAAGCGTTAAGATTAAGGTAGAGGCTCTGCCTGAAAAACCTAATAATTTCTCTGGAGGAGTAGGACAGTTTAACATAAAATCATATTTTGACAAGAAAACAGCTAAGACAGGCGAAGCGCTTACGCTGAAAGTGGAAGTAAACGGAATAGGTAATTTAAAGTTGATGAAAGAACCAACTGTTGAGTTTCCTAAGGATTTCGAACACTATAATGCAAAAATCAAAGACAAAACAAGACTTACGTCAAAAGGGGTAGAAGGAAGTATTATATATGAATACTTGACAATACCTCAAAATGAAGGAACATACGTTATTCCCGAAGTATCTTTAGTGTATTTTGATACGTCGTCTAAACATTATAAGACAATCAAGACGCAATCGATAAAGATAAATGTAGGCAAAGGAGACAATAATAATACGAATATAGAGGGAACGGTAAAAGAACAGGACATAAGAGATATAAAGCGTGGTGCAGAACACACAATGGGCAACACTTTATTCTATAATAAAGTATGGTATTGGACAGGCATACTGTTACCGTTGATATTGTTCTTCATAATTGCTAATATTTTGAAGAATCGCGTGGAAGAACGCAAAGACATAGCAGGAACAAGAGGAAGGAAAGCGAACAAGGTTGCGACAAGAAGACTAAAGAAAGCAAAGGAGTTGATGGAGAGGGGAGAAAAGTCTCTTTTCTATGAAGAGTTGTTGCATACGATGTGGGGATACTTCTCCGACAAGATGAATGTTCCAAACGAAATGCTTTCGCGTGATAAGATAATTACTCTATTAAGGGAGAAGTCTATTGATGACCTAACAATAGATTCATTTATCAATGCTATTGACGAGTGTGAGAAGGAGAGGTATGCTCCAAACGAATCAAATTCGAATATGAACAAGACATACAGTAATGCAATGGGTGCAATCATAAATATTGAAGACACACTAAAGGAAAAAGATGCAAAGAACAGCAAAACAGTTGTTACCATTATTTTGCTGCTGTTGTGTATATCGTTTACATCAAATGCAAAAAACACAAATATAGGTGATGTTGCTTATGACAGAGGCAATTATAAGGAGGCGGTAGAAAGATATGAGGAAATATTGAATACCAACGAAGATGCAGTTACTTATTATAATTTAGGCAATGCCTACTATCGATTAGGTGAACTCTCGAAGGCATTGGTTAATTATAACAGGGCATTAGTTCTGTCGCCGAATGATGATGATATAAAAGCAAACATTGATTTTGTTAACAGTAAGACAAGCGACGATATTGACCCAAAGGCGGAAATGTTTTTCGTAACGTGGTACAAAAACATATTGAACACTTATTCAGCAAACGAATGGGCAGTAGTAACAGTCATAACACTATTGGTTATATTGACCCTAATGCTTATATTGAGATTCTGCGAAAATATTTCTATTAGAAAAATATCATTTTGCAGTTTGATGGTATTTGCTTTGTTTTTTATAATGAGCATAGTATTTTCAGTTCAACATGTAATTAGAAATAAATTTAGAAACACAGCAGTTCTTACGTCGACAATGACAGTAGTAAGGAATACTCCTTCTGACAGTGGACGCGAATTATATAAAATTAAAGAGGGGGCTTTCTTGAAAATACTCGATAAATCGCTGAAAGGTTGGTATGAGATAGAAACCTTAGATGGACGTACAGGATGGATAGAAGATAAAAAGGCAGAAATAATATGAGTTTTGACTATTTGTTATCGTTAGATCAGTCTTTACTGCTTGCACTAAATGGCAGTGATTCATTATATCTTGACGGATTGATGCTTACATATACGTCTGGTTTTACATGGATTCCTTTGTATGTAGGCTTGCTTTATCTTGTTATAAAGAATAATGAAACAATGTTGCAGATATTGTGGGCTGTTTTGTGTTTTGCTATTTGTATTTTCATATCCGACCTATTAGCTGATGGAATAGTTAAGCCACTTGTTCATAGATACAGACCATGTTCAGACCCGTCAATAAAGTATATTGTTGATATTGCAAATGGTTATCGTAGTTCTGATTTCAGTTTTTATTCTGCACATGCGTCAAATACTATGAGTATAGCAATGTTGTCTCTATTGATTGTAAGGAATAGGCTGTTTACAGTGTTTATGATATCTTGGTCTTTGCTAAATTGCTATACACGTTTGTATTTGGGAATGCATTATCCATCGGATATTATTGTAGGTCTGGCACTTGGAATGGTAGTAGGATACTTAACATACTTGCTATATCGTGTTGTTTTTGTGAAAATATCGCAAAATCCTAATTACATATCAACTTACTACTCGAAGACAGGCTATGCTCTTTCTGATATTAATGTTGTATTATTATTGATAGTAATATGTTTATTATATGGAATAATTAAAGCACTATACATTTGTTAATGACTTCTTGAAAATATGATAGATACACGACATATAAAGATAGATGATTACGACTATAATCTTCCAGAGGATAGAATTGCCAAGTATCCGTTGAAGGAACGTGATTTGTCAAAGATTCTTATATATAATCATGGCAAGATAGTAGACGATACGTTCAGAAATTTAACAGACTATATACCGTCAGGCAGTTTAATGGTATTCAATAATACGAAAGTCATACAGGCACGAATGCATTTCCGAAAAGAAACGGGTGCATTGATTGAGATTTTCTTATTGGAACCATATAAGCCAAATGACTATGAACAGATTTTCCAGTCGCGCAAGGAGTGTGAATGGATATGTATGATTGGTAATTTAAAGAAATGGAAAACAGGAATACTTACAAAAACAGTAAATGTAGGTAATATAGAACTCACTCTGACGGCAGAACGAATTGCAGAAACAGGCAATAGTCATGTTGTTAAATTTACTTGGGACAATGACAGTTTGAGCCTATCAGAAATAATAGAGATAGTAGGAGAGTTGCCTATTCCGCCATATTTAAACAGGCAGACAGAGGAAAGCGATAAGCAAACATATCAAACAGTATATTCAAAAATACAAGGAAGCGTTGCTGCACCAACGGCAGGGTTACACTTCACAAAGAACGTATTGTCTGAACTTGAGAAAAAGAATATTAGTAAGTCAGAGCTAACTTTGCATGTCGGAGCAGGAACATTCAAACCTGTTAAATCTGAGGAAATAGACGACCACGAGATGCATACAGAATATATTTCTGTTCCAAGAAAAGTAATAGAAGACCTAATAGAACATGATGGAGTTGCAGTTGCTGTCGGAACAACATCAGTGAGAACACTTGAAAGCCTTTATTATATAGGTGTAAAATTAAATGGCAATAAGGATTTGAATGAATCACAGCTTCATGTCTCTCAGTGGGAACCGTATGAAGCTGTATCGTCAATTACTCCGTTAGAAGCACTTAACAATGTACTGGATTATATGTTGCTTCATAATCTTTCCGTTCTAAATAGCAGCACCCAGATAATAATAGCACCTGGATATGAATATAAGTATGTAAAGATGCTTATTACAAATTTTCATCAACCGAAGAGTACGCTGCTTTTGTTAGTAAGCGCATTTGTTCGTGGAGATTGGAAAACTATATACGCTCATGCCTTGAACAACAATTATCGTTTTCTAAGTTATGGGGACAGTTCATTATTAATACCTTAATGTCATGTAGAATTATGAAAATAGGAGATAAAGTAAGGTTTCTCAGTGAAACAGGAGAGGGACGCATAACAGGATTTAAGGACAAGAAAATTGTTATGGTTGAAGATGCAGATGGTTTTGAAATACCATTTGCAATAAATGAAGTTGTAGTAATTGATAATGACAACTATGACAAGAAAAACGAAATAAACAATACAGCACAGCAGGTACAAAATGTAGCAAAGGAAAAGGAAGCAGTAAAAGGCGACAATCATATAAACTACAATTATCCAGTCGAAGAAAGAGACGGGGGAAAAAAACTGTCTGTTTATTTTGCCTTTGTGCCGGTTGACATTAAGGAGGTTACAAAAACAAGATTTGAAACATATATTATAAACGATTGCAATTATTATATAAGATACAATTATCTAACTGCGGAAAACAACAACTGGCACTTGCGCTCAACAGGTGAGGTGGAGCCAAACACAAAATTATATATAGAGGAGTTTGGAAAAGAGGAACTTAATGATTACGGTCGTGTCTGTGTTCAGATTATGGCATATAAAAAAGAAAAGTCATTTGCTCTGAAACCTACATGTGAGGCACAGTTCCGTATTGATACTGTAAAGTTTTACAAACTGCATACATTTAAAGAAAATGACTTCTTCGAAACACCTGCAATGGTTTACACTGTGATTGAAAACGACAAGGTAAGCAATCCATTGGTTGTTGATGCGAAACAAATTAAAGATAAAATATATAATAATGTCAGCATAGAAGCTGATGATAATTATGTTCGACGCTATGAAAACAAGGGAAAGCATGGAAACCCTTTCAGACCAAAACATAAGGAGAATTTGTTGGTGATAGATCTTCATGCCAATGAAATTCTTGAAACTACAGCAGGTATGAGCAATAGTGATATACTGAATTATCAGTTGGATTTATTCCGAAAGACGTTAGAAGAAAACAAGAATATAAAAGGTAAGAAAATAGTCTTTATTCACGGTAAGGGCGAAGGTGTATTAAGGCAAGCTATAATACATGAATTGAATTATCGATACAAGAAGTATTCTTATCAGGATGCTTCGTTCCAGGAATATGGATATGGAGCGACTCAAGTAACTATTCACTAAAACAATGGAGGATGGAATATGAAATATGGATTTTCGCGTGTTGCCTCAGCAATACCATCTGTTAAGGTTGCTGACATAAACTATAACATATCAGAAATACTGCTTAAAATAAAAGAAGCTGCAGAAAAGAATGTTGAGGCTATTGTTTTCCCTGAATTGTCGGTAACAGGATATACCTGTCAGGACTTGTTCAATCAGTCTTCGTTGTTGAACGAAACAGAAAAAGCTGTGGCGTTTCTTTTGGAGGAAACAAAGTCGTCAGACATTATTTCCATAATAGGTTTGCCTCTATATGTGTCTTCAAAACTATATAATGCCGCTGCAATAATACAATCTGGTAAAATATTGGGCTTTGTTTCAAAAACTTACCTGCCAAACTATGGCGAGTTCTATGAGCAACGCTGGTTTACATCTTCTCAAAACAGAGAAAACGAAGATATAGAATATGCTGGATGCAAAACGATGCTGTATAACCAACCAGTTGTATTTAGAACAAAATCAGGAATGTCATTCGGAGTTGAGATATGTGAAGACCTTTGGGCTACGATTCCTCCAAGCACAACTCTTGCACAGAGTGGGGCAGAAGTTATCTTCAATTTGTCGGCGACAGATGAACTTATTGGTAAGCACAGTTATCTCTGCTCCTTAATAAAACAGCAGAGTGCAAGACTATTTTGTGCTTATTTATACAGCAGTTGCGGGTTTGGCGAAAGTACTCAGGATGTAGTTTATGGTGGGAATGCCATAATATCTGAGAATGGTAACATATTATCAAGTTCACGACGTTTTTCTTTCATGCCACAACTTGTAATAGCAGATATAGACTATGGAATGCTGAGGAGTGAAAGACAATATAATTCAACTTTCAGGAATATAGATGTTAATAAGTCGGTTACCTATGTGGAATGTGAACCTAATAAGGAATGGAATGAAAAAACGTTGTATAGAATGTTAAACCCAACACCGTTCATTCCTTCTGACAACAACATGAAGGAGTCGTGTGAAGAGATTTTCAATATTCAGGTTGCAGGTCTTGCAAAACGTCTTATACATACAAACAGTAAAACTGTTATTCTTGGCATAAGTGGAGGACTTGACTCTACACTTGCTTTATTGGTATGTGTAAAGACTTTCGACAAACTAAAACTTGACAGAAAAGGAATAACAGGTGTTACAATGCCTGGATTCGGCACGACCGACAGAACTTATAACAATGCGGTAATGCTGATGAATAAGCTCAACATCAATATGATAGAGATCAGTATTAAAGACGCTGTTCTGCAGCATTTCATAGATATAGGCCATAATCCCGACAACCACGATGTAACCTATGAGAACTCTCAGGCTCGTGAGCGGACCCAGATTCTTATGGATTTGGCAAACAAGTGCAACGGTATGGTCATAGGAACTGGCGACATGAGTGAGTTGGCATTAGGATGGGCAACATATAATGGCGACCACATGTCGATGTATGGTGTAAATGCAGGCATTCCAAAGACACTTATTAGATATTTAGTTCGCTATGTAGCAGAAAACGAAGTAGACAACGAAACCAGCAATACGCTGCTTGACATAATAGATACGCCAATATCTCCAGAGCTGACGCCGGCAAACACGGATGGTACTATTCAGCAAAAAACAGAAGATTTAGTAGGTCCATACGAACTGCATGATTTTTATTTGTATTATGTCATGCGTTATGGTTTTACACCTTCAAAGATATTCTATTTGGCAACAATCGCTTTTGCAGACAAATATGACAAAGAAACAATACTCAAATGGCTCAAGACTTTTTACAGACGCTTCTTCTCTCAGCAGTTCAAGCGTTCGTGCCTTCCAGACGGTCCAAAGGTCGGTAGCGTAAGCCTGTCTCCGCGAGGCGATTGGCGAATGCCCTCAGATGCATCCTCTGCCGTATGGCAAAAAGAATGCGAAAGCCTCACAATATAGAGTACAGTATAGTAATATGACTCTGTAAATAGATAATAAAATTCTTTGTTGTGTAAAAAAATAGCGAAAAATTTGGCAGTATAAAAATAATCATGTACCTTTGCACCGCAATTCAGAGGAAATGCTACGGTTGATACCGTTAAGGAAGTTTGGGTGAGTGGCTGAAACCAGCAGTTTGCTAAACTGCCGTGCGGGTTACCGTACCGGGGGTTCGAATCCCCCAGCTTCCGCGTTGTTATTACAACGTCAGAACACAAATGGTCGATTCATCTAATGGTTAGGATACAAGATTCTCAATCTTGGCATAGGGGTTCGATTCCCCTATCGACTACAAAAATTTTAATAAAGATTGCTGATTATCAATAAGATACGGCAATCTTTTTTCTTTTTGGTGCAACATTGGTGCAACAATTCTTGTTTTTGATAAATATATCGTATCTTTGCACCCAATTAAGGCACTCATAATTACAAGGGCTTTGGCTGCATAACAATGTAAGTTAAGCCCTTTCCTTGTATATAATGAGGGGGAGGGAGTGAGATGAAATTCTTGGCTATATGGTGCAAGTGGCTGTTTTAAAAAAAAAGAAAAAAAGGCATCGCAGTTTTATGCGAAGCCTTTCAATGCTTATCATTGGTATTTAAGTTAGGAAGTTATTTAACCGTTATATTCATGCTCAAATCCGCATTTACCACAGCAATAATACACTTTCTTTTTTCCTAATGCTCCACCCAACAGACCGATTGGGCCAAGCAATAAACCACCAACTGCAGCTTTACCAACACTAAAACCCTTATTAGAGTTATCTACTTGTTTCCATTTCAGAGATTCGCCACACATTGGGCAACATTTTGGAGCTTTCATAAGTTTAATTTTTTAGTTTATGTTAAATTATCAATAACCATCCTCTATCATCTTGTCAAGGGTTGCAATATCTTCTTGCTGTTCAACACTTCCCTTATAAGAAGATTGTCTTTCGCCAGTATTAACATTGTGATATTCACCATAACCCTCACTGGAACTTGAAGACGAGCCTCCGCCACACGACATTACACAAAGGGTAAAGACCGCCATAAAGAGTGATAAACTAATAATTCTTTTCATTGTTTTAGGTGGGCGTTTATATGCCATTGCCCATCGGCTCAAGAGTACACAAACAAGAACTACTTCTTTAGACTGTTTCGAATGTCATCAATTGCCTGCCCGACATAGCCTGCAAATAGTGTAAATAAACCACCTGACAAGAAGTAAGCGCCAAAGAATGGCTCACTACTGACTCGGTCTCCATGGGCAGTAGCAGCAATCGAACCAACCAGCAAGAACAAACCTATAGCAATAAAGAATGTTCCAATCCAGCGATAAACTTTTGAAATTTTACTTAGTCCTGTAACCATAATACATGAGTTTTAAGTTAATACCTCATTTTTTACGATGCACCAACTTACAAAAAGAAGGCGCAGGTACTCCATACGCCTTGTCGGTTCACCACAAACCTGCATATAATACGGAAAAGCCTACGCCCTATGGGGTTGGCTCCATCTATATGCATTTTGCTCTTTTACTTGAGGTGGTGATTTACAAGGCAATCGAGCAATATATACGCATCAAAGATGCAAGTGCAAAAGTACACATAATATTTCAAAAAACATGAATTATTGCAAAATAACTGTCTTAAAAACTTCATTTTTAACATTTTCGATTACGATGTCCTTCCTATATATAGTATATATAATTAATTATATTGTATTAATTAATATATAGGGAATGAATTACAATATATAGTGGGGTATGTGTCTTAGTATTTTTGTGGCAAAGAATGATTGCTTGATACTGCCATACCCCTTTTATTGTGTGATAAAAGCATAAGAATTATTATGCTTGAGTGGTTGTTGGAATAATGCCCTACAAGCCCTTGTATTTGGTTTCTTGATAAAGTATACACCAAACAAAAGAAAAGTGTTTGTAGGGGTGTTTATGTGCTTTTTAAGGGTTGTTTGTCTTGTTTATTGCTTCTTGCAGATTGTTCCGCAAATCCCATTGGCTTTCAGTTGGCGTTAGCAATGTGCCTTGTATCTTGGAAACTTCCCTTTTCCTTGCATCTTTATCGGATTTAGAAAGTGTAGTGTTGGCATTGTTGATGGTATTATACAATAGCCTTTTTACGTCTTCGGGAGAGTAGTCCATATTGATGGCTAATTCTGTGAGAGTATGAGCATAGATGTTTGGTGTTCCAAAGTTCTTTTTGTCTATTGGTACGGCTATTTCCTTGTATGGATATAGTCTTTGGTATTGTTCAAACAAATCTTCCTTTAGCCTATCCTCCCATTCAGGATTTGCCAAACAATATAATTTCATTGCTCTACCATTGTTTAAGCAAAGATGAGGCTTTTTATAGTGGATTTCAAACTTGATGTATTCTTTATTATCATCCCATCCTGCATTTCGGATAATTTGTTTTCGGTTTTCACTTTGCTTTGTCTTGATGTTCCTGCCTGCATCATACAATTTAAGTAATACGTATTTATCTTCCCACCATCTAAATTTACCTTTGTCTTTGCCTTTCTCATTCTGTATAAGCCTTTCCACTTGCTTTGCAGTATGGTGTACTATGTAGTTTCGGGGTGTTGTAGGTACTTCCATAATCACGCCAAATTCAAACTCATCAATATCAGACTGCCAAAAGTCTATGTTTGTAATGGTGTTTATATAGTCAATGGCTTGCACAAATTTCTGTCTATCAAAAGTAAAGTTATTGCCTTGAAAGAAATACGGCACACTACCCCTTAACCTTATATCCCCAGTGTTGTGTATGATTATAAATTGCATTTCCTCACACCCATCAATGGCATAATAAGTTCTGTTGTACTTGAAACTTTCATTTACAAGCACTAAATGTGAAAAATTTATTGTATCTTTGCACCCAGATATGGTTGCACTGATAAAGTCAATCATAACTAATTAAATAAATATCCAAAGTGGGGAGGCTGTGAAGCACTCCCCTTTTTTGGTCTGTTAAACAATACTTGCTGCATATTTAAAAGCCTCATCCCTAAATTGTGGTGTAGCCATTCCGACAAAATAGAATATTGTTATTGTCTCCCACTTGTTATTAGAATAAAAAACCATCAAGTCTCCAGTGTCTTGTGTCTCTCCATTCTCATTGGTTATTCCACAAGTGCCATATCCTATAAATTGGGGATAATCTTCTATCTTCCAAATTTGTGTTCGGACTATGTAAGGGGGATATTGCTTTAGTAAAGATTCCTCTTTCTTATTGAAATTGGCTACAAATTGCCCTGCTATTGGTTGCAAGTTTCTCCCTTTCTTCCGCACTTGTGTAAAGCCATCAGGGGTAATGCCTACTCTATTGGGTAGCAATCTTTCCCCACCACTTAAATAATAACTTGATTTAGTGCCTTGTTTCAGTTGGTAGGTACATATCCGTAATTGCTTGCGCAAAAATTCATTCTCCATCCCATTCCTCCTTTCGGTCTAATATTGATATTATCTTCTCCTTTGCAGCCTCATCCGTATAACCTAAGATATGGTAGTACAAAATAAGTTCTTGTAGCAATACATCATCCCTTATTGGCTTAGATGATTTTTCGTATTTACTAAGTCTTGGGCTGATAGCACTACACAAGAAAAGCCTTAAATCTTCCAACAGATAAGTCTTGGCACTTTGCCCTGCTGCCAATGGTGGCACACTAATACTTGCATATTCCTTTGCATCTGCAAACATTCCATCTATAAAGTCTTTTGCATTCATAATTACCCCTTTCTTATTTTGAATTAATATAATGGTCTTGCATAAACTTGTTTAAGTCTCCCCTCTTTACATAGATTTTCCTGCCTACTTGCACAAATGGAATAATTCTATTATCTCTATATCCTTGAAAAGTCTTTTGGCTTACACCTAAGAGTTTCCTTGCTTCAGTAGATTCTATCCACTGTGCATTAAGTTCTTCACTACTCTTTACCCTTACAAGTTCTTTAAGTTCTTGCAGGTCGGATTTCATACCTTCCCATTCTGTTTGTGGAAGCATAACCATTGTTGTTGTCGGTTGTGTCATTTTTTGTTCAATCATACTTTTTTTAATATTAAAAGTTAAATAATCAATTTAAAATTCTGATGCAAAGGTAGTGGGATTTCTTAGGGTAAAAAAGGTACTTAATTAAAGGATTTCGCAGTAATTAAGTACCAAACAAGAATGCCCAATAGGAATGTTCCTAAAGGGCATACAATATCAAGTCCGAAAGAATTAATTTACAATGGTGGGCAAACAAATACAATGTTGCTATTTTCGGCTGCACTGACTTTTTTCTTCCAATAGTTTCTTTGCTCTGCTCTTATTATTGCATCTGTGGTGTCTTTAATGGTTGTATAACCAAATACTTGCAAACACTGAAAGATACACTTATTTCTCGTTGCATTACCTCTTTTCCCCCATCCGTCAAAGCCATCAAACTTGCAGAAGCCCTTGATGGCACAAAGCATTCTAAAGGTGTTTGTTACTTTATTAGGTCTCTCTTGGGTATATGTAGCCTTACCTGCCTTTTCCCTTCTTTTGTTTAGTTCCTTTAGTTGTTTGTTAAGTTCTGATTCTTTGTAGTATAAGTGTTCCAGATTATTGGGGTTTAATATTATAGGGTTGTTATCCTTATCAAGAGAGGCAAAAAGGTATGGACTTTGATTAAATAATTTGATGGTAGATTCTCTTATCCGTAATGCAATATCCATTACAATGGCATTTGGAAGTGTTACCATTACATCACTACATTTAATTGTCATACTTTCGGGAGTAGAGTTAAGCAATATCAGTGTTTTAATAATATTCAGCTCTTCTTTTAAGTGCTCTTTTCTTGATTGCATATTAGATTCTGTTATATGCAATGCACCTTGTACTCTAACAAGGTGTTCAAATATAGAGTTGGTGTCTTTCTCAAAAGGTGTTCCTTTAAGTATCTTTGTTATTGCGCATTGCTTTTCCAACAAATCATTGTTGAGGCTATCTGTAATAGTTGGCAGATAGATTTCTATTGCTTTATTTGTTTCCATAGCACAATTACTTTACAGATAACTTTTCAAGTACCTTTTTCAATAGTTCGGGATTTACCCCTTGCAGTTGTTTCAATAGCATTTCTTCATCATCTTTCTTGAAGATGGTGTCAAGTGCTGCATCATTCTGTTGGGTATCAAATTCTCCCATATAACTTTGTGTAGTGGAAAGGTTTGAGTGTGCAAGCAAGGCTTTCACTTCCAAGTTATCTATCCCTGCATCTTTTGCAGCCTTAGCAAATGAGTGTCGGCTGATGTGGAAAGATATTTTTTTCTCCAATCCTGCTAACTTCTGTATCTTTGCAAGTTCCTTGTTTATTAGGGCATTTTTAGCCCCAATTACTTCAAACATTCTTTTCTTTAGGTCGGATGGCATTACATCTTTCTGCTCTTGTGTGATATACTTGCACCATTGTTCACTCTCATCAAGCAAGGGGAATATGTAGTCAGTGGACTTTGTACCCTCTTTCTTGTAGTATGCCAATATATCTATGGCAGGCTGCACAAGTTTCAAATCCCTAACTTTATGATTCTTTCCCATCTGATAGTTTAATCTTCCCTCTTGAGTAATGTTGCACCATCTAAGTTGTATTAGGTCTCCTGCTCTGATTCCAGCACAATAAAATGAAAAGAAAAAGTAATTACGGCAATGCCAAATCAAACTTCCCTCTTGCAAATCAAGTGCCTTGATGGTTTCCAATTCTATTGCATCTAACTTTTCCTTTTCAGTCTTTAGTGAGCCATACTTAAACTTCAAGAATGGATTTTGTTCAGGCTTCATCTTGTCATCTATTTCAATGGCTCTTGTTACTAAAGCCTTGAATTTATTAAATACTTGTGCAATAGTGTTTTGGTGCAACAGTTGTTCGGGGTGTCTTTCATTGGGTAGTTTATGCAGGAATGCATCAAACTTAGAAAGAAAGGATGGTGTCAGTTCGGAAAAAAGCAAATCACTTTTCTTTATACTATTTAGAAAAGCCTCCAATTTATTGCAGAAACCAACATACATCTTATAATTTCGGATGCCTCCTGCATCATAGATGGCTTGTGTTCGGTCTTTGGCATATTGCAGGAATGATTCACTAATATCCCCTAACTTTACCTTTTCTATAATGTTTCCTGCTGATGCATTACCATCTTCTTTTAGTTCCTTGTAGGTGTCTTTGTACTTTTGCAGAATTTCAAGGAGCATATCATTATACACCTCTGCATTGTGGAATGTGTCTCTAAAGTGCTTGTAGCCCTTAGCCTTTTGATTCCAATCTGCTTTCTTAACTTCTAACTCAGTCTTTACCCTCTTTGTTTTTCTATCCCTTGTAATACGGAGCATTACGGGGTAGTAACCAAATCTGTTGGGATGGTTGGCTAACATAAAGCCAAATGTTGTGTTTCCTTTGTTTGCCATAACTAATTAAATTAAATATCCAGTGCAAAGATACTAAAAAAATTGTTTGGTGCAACATTTTGGTGCAACATTGGTGCAACATTTTGGTTATTTTAATACTTTCTATTATATTTGAAATGATTTAAAAAACTTAAAATAGCCTATAAATAAAGGATTTGCAGGTAATTTCTGAAATAGCAGAATTTATTATTTGTAGTTCCCTATCGACTACAAAAACGCTCTGTAAGCAAGTAGCTTACAAAGCGTTTTCTTTTTTTACATATTACGAAAAAATTCCTTTTGAAAAATTACATCTTGTTCCTTAAAGCTTTTATAATATTGTTTGTATTTAAGCATACCCCAACTTTATTCATGTGGTAGCCTGTGTCAAATGAACAGCTGTCATCAAAGGCATTTGAGGCTGGTTCAACAATAAAAGGATGGTGTATTTTATCGAGTGCTTTACTGATATTTTTATCATATGAGGCTTTAAATTGGGACATGCTACAAGGTGGCGGCATCATATATACCTTTGCACCTGCATGTTCATATTTATCAATTACTTGGCTTAGCCACATGATAAAACTTTCATTAATGCTTTTACCACCTGCTTTCTGGGGGATTTCGATATGTTTTGATGGATATTTTAAATGTGACACTTCATCCCCGTATTCATTAAAACCACTCTTTGCATATTCGAATGTCATTCCTGACGGCTTCTTATCAAAACTTTTTGTGATAAGAAAATACGCAAGACGGGTTAGATTTGCTTTACACACATCTTTTATTCCTAAAAAAATATTTTCCCACTGATATATATTTAAGTTATGAGTTTTTCTCCAACCTGTTGATATCATAAATGGCAGAAAAGCCTCTGGTCCTCCATTTCCGCCACTGAAATAGTTTTCATATTCCATTTGTATAGCAACTATATCGCCTTTTTTAATATACTCAAGGCAGTCTTCTAAGGGATACCTGATACCCAGACCTGCATGTAACCCAAAATTAACAACGTTTATGTTTAGTGAGTCTTTTATCCTTTTCGAATCCGTTCCGAAAGCAACACCACTCCCACCTATAATGATTACTCTTGGTTGAGCAACACTTTCCAGCAAATGGATCTTACAACGATATTCACTAAAATATGAATTATTATCTTTGGGCATCGCAAATATTAAAATCATGACAACTACAATAAACAACACGATTAGCGATAATGCTTTTATTATAAATTTGTTCATATTTATTAAAATTGGAAATAGATAAATTCTGACTGTGAATCTGAAGAAATAATTATAAGTATCATCAAGACAATATATAAAATATATCTGAATACAATATATCGAGTGACAATTGTTTTCCCAGAAAATTGAAATGCGTGCTGCTTCCCTCTTTTAACCCACTCTACTATTATCATAATTACTATACTTGGTATAATCCGTGTGAAATTTAGTCCCTTAAGTGATATTATGCATCCAGACACATCAAACAACGATGCACTAAATATAGATGAAAGAAAACTTAACGCTTCTGTCATTGATTGCGAACGAAATATTATCCAACCAACTACTACAAGGGAGAATGTCAATAGCATCTGGGAGAATTCACGAAAATTTGGCAATATTCTTCCATATGCCACAACATTATTATATTTACTATTTATTCCAAAAAAATTGTAAACGACAAGTAATGTTCCATGATACAGCCCCCAACAGACGAACGTCCAGTTTGCGCCATGCCACAAGCCACTGATAATCCAGACTATGTAAATATTCCTAATAAGTGTCAATTTACTGCATCGATTACCTCCCAATGGAATATAAATATAATCTCGAAACCATGTTGTCAATGACATATGCCAACGTCGCCAAAATTCCGGGATACTGCGAGAAAAGTATGGATTGTCAAAATTACGCATTAAATTGAAGCCAAATAGGCGGGCACATCCTATTGCAATATCAGAATAGCCTGAAAAATCGCAATATATCTGTATTGTAAATAACACCGCCCCAACCAACAATGTCAATCCTGATTCATTTGTATATGTTGCCCATATATGATTGACCGCAATTGCACAATTATCCGCAACCACCACTTTTTTAAAGAATCCCCACAACATCTGCCTACAACCATCTACTGCCTTTCCATAGTCAAATTGACGGTTACGCTGAAATTGAGGAAGAAGGTTGGTTGCCCTTTCTATGGGTCCTGCAACCAACTGAGGGAAAAAACTTATATAGGCAAAGAACTCAATAATGTCGTGCGTCGCTGGTAATTTCTTCTGATAGACGTCAATAGTGTAACTAAGAGCCTGAAACGTATAAAAACTGATGCCAACGGGAAGGATGATCTGCATCGTTACCCAATCCAATTTCCATCCGATAGCACTGAGTAATACATCCAGACTCTCCACAAAGAAATTGTAATATTTGAACACTCCTAATATTCCAAGATTCAAGGCGATATTTAATCCACTAATAACTTGCTGCCACCGACGACGCCCATCATAATGTTCTGTAAGTAATCCGCTACCATAGCTACATAACGAGGTAAACGCTATTAGAAACAAAAAACGCCAATCCCACCAGCCATAAAACACGTAGCTCGCTACAACAACTAACAGATTTTGCCAACGGAGACTACGGAAAACAAACCAATAGAGCAAGAACACTATCGGCAAGAACAACAAAAACTCAAAAGAATTAAAAAGCATACAAACTTTTCCGTCTTTTTTCTTTGCGCCCAATGAATACCCAGAACGGACGAAATAAACAAATCAAATCAAAACTACAAAAGAAAAGCGGGGTATCTGGCTTCTGCCTGTTCGCCGTTTGAGGCCTACCACAGCCCTAGAATGTGAACGAGACAGAGTGATACCCACGCCGTTGGTATATATAGTACACCCCTAAAGGTGTGCGTGATGGCATGGTTAGCCATCGGCACACCAAATGGGAGAGGTATATACCTACCCGCAGCACCAACCTCTGCTATGTTATTGACATTCTATTTTGATTGTGGTAGTTTCAAAACGGCCAAAAAACAAAGCGTCAGCGACGCATTCCAAAATGTAGTGCTCCCTCCCTTTTACCGCTCCAACCTATTCTTACAAGGTGGCTCGGCGTGAGTTAGCGGGTGCAAAGTTAATAAAAATCTTAGAAAGATTATAATAATGTAATTATATTGTTTCTAATTAATATAATAGTGTTGGCTTCGGATACAAGCAGAAGTCCCGAACATTCAAGCGAATGTTCGGGACTCTGTGTTTGTTTGGAATAGAATTTTTATTTATGCTTCTGCCTCAACTTCTGGTATTATTGAGACAATGCTCTTATTGTGTCGTCCTTTGCGGAAGTTTACAATACCATCTGTCAGAGCGTATAACGTATCGTCTTTGCCAATACCTACGTTCCTGCCAGGATTGTGCTTTGTACCACGTTGACGAACAATAATGTTTCCTGCGATGGCACGCTGTCCACCCCAGATTTTAACACCAAGTCTTTGTGAAGCTGATTCGCGTCCGTTCTTAGAACTACCTACACCTTTTTTATGTGCCATAATTGTTCCTCCTTTTTTAACCGATTATTGATTTTACTTCAATCTGTGTGAACTGTGCGCGATGTCCGTTCTTCTTGCGATAGTCCTTGCGGCGCTTCATCTTGAAGACAATCACTTTGTCGCCCTTAACTAATGGGTTAATAACTTCACACGTTACTTTTGCACCTTCTACGGTAGGTGCACCAACCGTTACTGCTCCTTCGTTGTCTACGAGAAGCACTTTCTCAAACTCAACAGTCTGTCCTTCTTCCACGTCTTTCATGTGGTGAACAAAGATTTTCTTTCCCTGTTCTACTTTAAACTGTTGGCCCTGAATTTCTACAATTGCGTACATTTTTTTTATTGTAAAAAGGGTTATTTCCCTTAGGCGCCTGACATCGTGTCTGGTCTTAACCGAGCCTAATGAGGATAAAATCGGCTGCAAAGATACGAATTTTGATATTAATAACAAACAAAAAGAATAAAAAATGCTTGTAAGGGTATTGATTTTTGCATTTTTTATTCTTTTTGTCTTGTTTATTTGTGCTTTTATCCGAAGTTGTCGAACATAATTGACTCTGGTTCAACACCAAGAGAATCAAGCATGTCCTGTACAGCTTTTGACATCGGACCAGGTCCGCACATGTAGTATTCTATGTCTTCTGGTGCTTCGTGGTCTTTTAGATATGTTTCGTACATGACTTGATGAACAAATCCTGCTGTATATTTCACGCCTGCCTTGTCTGCTTCCGGATCTGGTCGGTCGAGCGCAAGGTGGAAGTGGAAGTTTGGAAATTCTTTCTCCAATTCAAGGAAGTCTTCAACGAAGAAAGCCTCTACAAGTGCTCTTGCACCATAGAAATAGTGCATCTCACGGTCGCGGCACTGTAGCGTTCTTGTCATGTGCATTATCTGTGCACGTAAAGGCGCCATGCCGGCACCACCGCCTACCCATATCATTTCTTTCTTTGAGTCGAAGATAGGGTGGAAGTCGCCGTATGGTCCGCTCATTATTACTTTGTCGCCTGGCTTGCGAGAGAAGATATAGCTTGAAGCGATACCTGTCGGAACATCTTGGAAACCTACTTCTGGACGTGGCTTGAATGGTGTTGTCGCAATACGTACTGTCAAAGTTATGCGGTCGCCTTCGGCAGGATAGTTTGCCATAGAGTAGGCGCGTATTGTATCTTCTGGATTGTGTGCCTTCAGTGAGAATATGTTGAAGTTTTCCCATGAAGGCAGATAGTCTGCTCCGATATCGTTTTTGTCGAAATCCTTGTCGTAGTCGATGCAGTCGTATGCAGGTATCTTTATCTGTGCATAGCTTCCTGGAATGAAGTCCATGTGCTCGCCAGGAGGCAGTGCTACGATAAATTCCTTTATGAACGAAGAAACGTTCTTGTTGGATATAACGGTACATTCCCATTCCTTCACGCCCATAACGCTTTCCGGAACTTTAATTTTCATGTCGCCTTTTACCTTGCATTGGCATCCAAGTCGCCAGTTGTCTTTTATTTCCTTACGTGTGAAGTGTGGTTTTTCTGAGTCCAGAATCTCGCCTCCTCCGTCAAGAACCTGTACCTTGCATTGTCCGCACGATGCTTTTCCGCCACATGCCGACGGCAGGAATATTCCATTTTCGTTGAGTGTTGTCATCAGCGACGAGCCTTGCGCCACAGATATAGTCTTGTCGCCATTTATCTCTATATTTACGTTTCCGCTCGGCGACAGGTATTTCTTTGCTATCAGCAGTATGACTACAAGCAATAGAATAATCGTCAGGAATACACCTATACTATATAGAATGAATTGTATCATCGTTGATTTTATTCTTTATGTTAAATGTGTTTATAATTATATTTTCAGTCCGCTGAAGCACATCATTGCCATAGCCATCAGTCCAACGGTTATAAACGTTATTCCGAGTCCTTGCAGTGGCTTTGGCACGTCGCTGTATTGCATCTTCTCCCTTATTGCTCCCATTGACACAATGGCTAATGTCCAACCGATACCGCTGCCTATGGCGTAGACTACGGCATCGAGTATGCTGCCAATGTATTGGCTGTTTGCCGGGTCGAGGTTGATGCGCTGCTGCATGAAGAGCGATGCTCCCATAATGGCGCAGTTAACGGCAATGAGTGGCAGGAATATTCCCAGTGCAGCATAGAGCGACGGCGAATAGCGTTCAACTGTCATTTCCACGAGCTGTACAATACCTGCTATTACGGCGATAAAGAGTATGAAACTGAGATAGGAGAGGTCAACACCTTCTATCAGGCAGTTTGGTCCCAACACTTTCGTTTGCAGAATGTAGTCAACCGGCACGGTAACGAGCAGCACGAATGTTACTGCCATTCCCAGTCCGAGCGATGTCTTTACGTTTTTTGATACGGCAAGATATGAGCACATTCCGAGAAAGAATGCAAATATCATGTTGTCGACAAATATCGAGCGAAAGAATAAACTTATCAAGTGTTCCATAATTTATTTCTCCTTATAAAAATAAGCACGATGTACCCAGATGACGCATCCGAGCAATATAAGTGCCATTGCCGGCATTGTCATCATTCCGTTGTCCATATATCCGAAGTCGTAGAATGCTGAAGGAATTATCTTGAATCCCAGCAGTGTGCCGCGTCCAAGCAGTTCGCGTATGCCGCCCACGATGACCAGTATCATAGCGTATCCCAGTCCGTTGCTTATACCGTCGATAAGGCTCGGTATAGGCTTGTTCATCATGGCAAATGCCTCGAGTCGTCCCATCAGTATACAGTTGGTAATGATGAGTCCTACATATACCGACAGCTGTACGCTCACGTCATAGGCAAATGCCTTTAGTATCTGGCTCACTATCGTTACGAGTGCCGCAACTACAACCAGCTGTACGATGATTCGTATGCGGTTTGGTATTGTCTTGCGAATTATTGATATGATTACGTTAGAGAAGGCTGTGATGACCGTAACGGCAAGTCCCATTACAATGGCAGGCTTCAGCTGCGACGTAACGGCAAGTGCCGAGCAGATGCCCAGTACCTGTATGAGTATCGGGTGGTCGATGTTCAGTGGATTAAGAAATGCCTCCTTGTTTTGTTTACTTAATAAAGCCATAGATTATTTCTCCTCCTTTTGTTTATTGTCAGTTAGAAATTTAGCGTATGGTTGCAGTCCGTCTTGCAGCATCAGCGACACTCCGTCTGACGTGAGCGTTGCTCCTGTAATGGCATCCACCTCGCTATCTTTATTTTCAACTTTCTTCTTTACGGCAAGTATCACTTTGCTTCCGTCCTCTGAGAATATTGTTTTCCCCTTGAACAGTTGCTGCCATGCAGTGTTGTCCTTTATCTCTGCACCGAGACCGGCTGTCTCGCTGTCGTGATTGAAGTATGCTCCGTACACTGTGTTGCCGTCTGAATTGATAGAGATATAGCCTCTTATGGCTCCCCAGAGTCCCATGCCGTAGACTGGAACGACATATTTAGTCTCTCCGTCTATAGTACAAGTATATATAGCGAGTCGTCCCTCTTTTGCGTCAGAACTGTTGAGCTTAAATCCGGCAGACTCTCCGCCTTTTTCACCTTTTGTAGTAATGTTTCCATCCTTATCGATGATGTCGTCAGACAACACTACGTCAGTATAGCGCTGTTTTGCCTCTTCGTCAGAGATGTCTCTGATGTTCAGTGCATAGAGTATCTGCTTCTTGGCATCGAGAGCCACGTTCTCGTTCTGGCGTTTCTCCAGTCCTTTCGACACGAAAGCCAAGAGAAAGGCAACGATAATGACTATGATGACAGAGTATATTATCGTGTATGAATTGGAATTGGTATTCAATCCTTTTTTCTTTTCGTTCTCCATAGGGTGTAATCTTTTAGTTGTTCTTTTTTACACGTTTCATGCGTTTTGATATGTTCTGCTGTACTACGCAGTAGTCAATCAGTGGTGCAAACATATTCATGAGCAGTATTGCGAGCATCATACCTTCCGGATAGCCAGGATTGAGTTCGCGTATGATGATAGCCATCATACCGATAAGCAGTCCGTAAATCCATTTTCCTGTTTCCGTGCGTGCCGATGTTACAGGGTCGGTAGCCATGAATACGGCTCCGAATGCAAATCCGCCCATTATCAGGTGCTGCCAGAACGGAACGGCATTGTCTGATATGTGCTGGAATACAAGTGCTGTTGCAGCGCCACCGGCAAACACGCTGAGCATGGTTTTCCACGATGCTATTCCTGTCAGCAGCAGTATGGCTGCACCGATGGCTATTGCTATTATGCTCGTTTCGCCTATTGAGCCAGGAATAAATCCTGTTATCATGTCGCTGACAGAGTAGGTTATGTCGGTGTTAGCACCTAATTCTCCAAGTGGCGTGGCTGCCGTGAATGTGTCGGGCAGCTGGTTGCCGAAGCCCAATATGGTGTCTTGTGCCACCCAAACCTTATCGCCGCTCATTATCTGCGGGTATGAGAAGAACAGGAATGCGCGTGCCACGAGTGCCACGTTGAATATGTTCATGCCCGTTCCGCCAAATATTTCTTTTGCAAAGATGACCGAGAAGGCGCATGCTATGGCAAGCATCCATAGCGGGCAGTTTACCGGGATTATAAGCGGTATGATGATGCCGGAAACGAGATAGCCTTCCTGTATTTCTTCGTTTTTCCACTGTGCCCATGCAAACTCAATGCCCAAGCCGACAATGTAGCTTACTATTATTTTTGGCAATACGGCAAGGAAACCGAAGAAGAAGATGTCGAAGAAAGTCGCATCGGCAAGTTTTCCTGCCGACAGATAGTTCTGATAGCCGACGTTATACATGCCGAACAGCAGGGCAGGCATAAGCGCTATGACAACCACACTCATTATTCTTTTCGAGTCGATGGCATCATGTATGTGTACGCCGGTTTTCGAAGTGCTGTTTGGAACATACAGGAATGTTTCCATGCCTTCGAAGAAACTCTTGAACGGATGCAGGTTGCCGCCTTCTTCAAAGTGTGGTTTTATTTTGTTAAGATAATTTCTCAGATTACTCATAGTTCTTTTTATAGTTGTTACTGATGGTGTATGACCTTTTATGCGTTTTCTTTTCTGAGCATATTAAGTCCTTGTCTTACAATATGTTGCAGTTCGAGCTTAGAGCTGTCTGTAAACTCTGCAACGGCAAAGTCTTCCGGTGCGACCTCGTAGATGCCAAGCTGTTCCATCTTGTCGATGTCTTCAGCAATGATTGCCTTTATGAGATATTCCGGATAGATGTCCATCGGGATGACGCGGTCGTATTCTCCGCTCATTATCATGTGTCGCTCGCCGCCCTTTATTCGTGCATCGAGATTGTAGCTTTTCTTTGGCATCAGCCAGCTGAAGTAGCTGCGGTTGGCAGAGTATTGCTTTGTTCTCGGCATGATCCAGCCGAAAAGTTCGTCGTTGTCGTCGCCTTCCGGTATTGCCGTTATCTCTGAAGCGTGTGGCAGCAGATAGCCTTCTGTTGTCGATTTCCTGCCTGTCAGCGGGTTGCCGTTTATGATGCGGACATGTCTGTCGTCATTCTTGACGTTGCCGGCAAGTATCGATTTCATTGATTGTCCTACCGTTACTTCCATGTATCCAGTCTTCTTCATGCTGCTTCCGGCAAGGCTTATAGTCTTCCTGAGGTCTACTTTTCCTGTTAGGAACAGTCTTCCGAAGAATATCACAGCCGTCGGGTCTACTGTCCAGACTGTCTCGCCCTTGTTGACGGGGCTGATGTGGTTTATCTGTACGCTGACGTTGCCTGCCGGGCATGGTCCGTCGAACACGGTAACTGTTGCATCCTTAGCATTTGTCAGTGCTGCAGATGTTGCTTTTTTGCCTATGCCGAGATAGACTTCTGCTATCTTCGACAATGCCGTGATGCCTGCCTGGAATGCTTCCTCATTGCCTTTCAGTTCCACCTCGAAGTCGGTTGCCAGCGGCATGTCCCTCAGTGCGCTGATGAAAATGGCTTTCGGGTCGCAGTCGGGAGTGGTCGTAACTGCGTATGGCAGCTGTGTTATGTACCCGAACAGTCCTGCTTCGATGAGTCTGTTCTTGATTGTCTCTCGGTCGGAGGTTTTCACGTCTGTTGTCGGAAACTCCTTGTAGACCTGTTGCTTGTCAGCTTCTACCAAGACGTGCATTACTTTTCTTCTCTCGCCGCGCAGCACTTCCTTCACTGTGCCGCTTACGGGAGATGCAAATCCTACGTCGGGATGCTTCTTGTCAACGAATAGAAAATCGCCGGCTTTCACCTTGTCGCCTTCTTTTACAGCCACTTTCGGCGTTATTCCCTCAAATCCGTCGGGAACGAGGGCAAACAAACCGTCGTCGGTGGGCTTGAGGCTCACGTCCTCTGGTCTGCCTTGAAGGTTGATGTTTAAGCCTTTGCGTAACTTAATTGTGTTTGCCATGACTTTTTATAATTACATGTATTTATTTCATAACATACTGATAACAGTGCTGCAAAAGTACATATTTTTTAGCATATTTGAAAGTTTTTTCATTGTTTTCTATATATAATGTGTGTTTATAAGCAATTTATTTGTCTTTTCAGCACGATTTTCCATTCTTACGGAGTTGATTTTTTGAGTAACAGTCCCAGTTTTTTCCAACGCACAGCAAAAAGTGTGCCAAACTCGCACGAATTTTCTTTCGACCTGAAAAAGTATGAAAATTTTTGACAGAGAAAAATCGTTCAAATAGAAACGGAACAACACTTGGAATTGCAAATTTATGTTAATTTTCAAACCGTCGATAACTGTTAAAATTGTCAAAGAGTACCTTTGACGTGCCTGTTTCGCCATTTTTACCATGCAAAACATTGTGCCCGACACCCTCATACACTATGTTTTACATCCTCAAACAGTGTGTTTGACATTCTCAAACATACTCTTTGACAATTTTAACACATGAGTTTTATTCATAAATGCCTTGTGTTTGATGCTAACAGCTTGACAATCAGAAGATTATGGATGAAAGCGAATTTTTGGCGTATTTTGCCCCTTTGATTTTCAAAACGACTTTCGAGGGCACTCACGCGACAGTAAAAGAGCCAAAATTGATTAGCATAAATTTTGAGAACATGACAGTACGTGCTCTATTATACATATTAATAAAACTGCAATTTTATTGTATGTTTTTCCTTTTATAGTAATTTATTTGGAAAAAAATATCTACTTTTGCAGCAAAAATAGTAAAGCATGATTGAAATAACGGTTGACGATTCCCGTCTGCGACAGGCTGCCGGCGAAGGTATGGATGCCTTTGTCGACGTGTTTGCCGATGCCATAAACAACGCTATCGGCGGCGAACTGACGGCAGAAACAATGGCTCAGCTCAACGCAGACCAGATAACCCTGCTGGCGTACAAGGCTTTGCAAAGCGAGGTCATGGACGGCGGATTCATACAACTCATACACAACGGCTACGGAGGATTTATCTTCCGCAATCCATTTGCCAAGATGATGCGCATCTGGGGACTGCCGAAACTTGCCTCGCTGATAAACAAGGCTCACAAGGCTTACGGCAAATATCGCGAGGAGATAGAGCGCGAATGCAGCGACGAAGAGTTTATGACTCTGTTTGAAAAGTACCCTGTCTTCGACAACCTCGATGATACATTCATTGAAAATGAAGAACAGTGGACAAGCGATGTTGCCCGATACATAGATGAGCACATAGACAATTTTGTTAGAATCAGAACAGATGAATAAGGATCAGCAAGAGCTAAGAAAGAAAAGCCCTGTACAGATAAAAAACAAAAAAGCATCGTTTGAATACTTTTTTGTTGACACCTACACCGCAGGTATTGTACTGACCGGAACCGAGATAAAGTCGATAAGGTTGGGAAAAGCCTCGCTGGTGGACGCATACTGCTATATCATAAACGGCGAGATATGGATGAAAGGCATGAACATATCGCCTTATTTCTATGGTTCCTACAATAATCATGAGTCGAAACGCGAGCGCAAACTGTTGCTCAACAAGCGCGAGATACGCAAACTGCATGAGGCTACGAAGCAGGTGGGCTTCACGATTGTGCCGATACTCGTGTTCATCGACCAGAACGGCAGGGCTAAGGTTGACATAGCACTGGCTAAGGGAAAGAAAATGTTTGACAAGCGTCAGACAATGAAAGAAAAGGAAGACAAACGGAAAATGGACCGTGCAAGAAAACACTATTAATATAATAGGTATAGAAAAGGAGTGAATTTATCGTAATGAGAAAAAAGAAAAACTGGCGCATAATACCCGGACAACCGCTGACGGAGTTCGACAAAAAGATAATGTACTGGGAAAACAAAGGCAAGGAAGTGCCGACGCGCGAACTGATAAAGACACCGGAACAGATAGAGGGAATACGTCGCAGCGGACTCGTGAACACCGAAGTGCTCGACACCGTTGAACGCGAAATACACGCAGGCATGAGCACGCTGGAAATAGACGAGATATGCAACGAAGTATGCAAGAAGCATGGAGCCGTTCCGGCATGTCTCAACTACGAGGGATTTCCAAAGTCTGTATGCACAAGCATAAACGAAGTGGTGTGTCATGGAATACCTAAGGCTGAAGACATACTCGAGGAAGGCGACATCGTAAACGTAGACTTCACGACAATACTCGACGGATATTTCGCCGACGCCTCAAGAATGTTCATCATAGGCAAGACCACGCCGGAAAAGGAACAGCTCGTGAAAGTGGCAAAGGAATGTCTGTATGTCGGAGCGGAAGCCGCCAAGCCTTTCGGATTTGTAGGCGACATAGGACACGCGATAGAAAAGCATGCAAAGAAATACCACTATGGCGTAGTGCGCGACCTGTGCGGACACGGGGTGGGGCTGAAGTTCCATGAAGAGCCCGATGTCGTCCACTTCGGAAAGAAAGGCACGGGAATGATGCTCGTACCCGGTATGGTGTTTACGATAGAGCCAATGATAAACATGGGAACATACGAAGTGTTTATCGACGCCGACGACCCATACGGATGGGAAGTAATATCAGCCGACGAACTGCCGAGCGCACAGTGGGAACATACATTCCTTATGACTGAACACGGAGTAGAAATACTTACACACTGATGGAAATGCAAGACAAGGATATATATATACTCGGCATAGAAAGCAGTTGCGACGATACATCCGCAGCAGTATTGCGGAATGACGTGCTGCTGAGCAACGTTACGGCATCGCAGTCTGTACACGAAGCCTACGGGGGAGTAGTGCCGGAACTGGCATCGAGGGCACATCAGCAGAATATTGTGCCGGTTGTTGATCAGGCACTGAAGCAGGCAGGAGTGGAAAGGGAACAACTGTCAGCAATAGCCTTTACGCGCGGTCCTGGACTGATGGGGTCGCTGCTTGTGGGAGTGAGCTTTGCCAAAGGTATGGCACGCTCGCTTGGAATACCGCTTATAGATGTAAATCACCTGCAGGGGCACCTCATGGCTCATTTCATAAAGGAGGAAGGCGCGGAGGCAAACAACCCGCCACTGCCGTTCCTCTGTCTGCTGGTCAGCGGAGGCAACTCGCAGATAGTTAAGGTAAACGCATACAACGACATGGAAGTGTTGGGACAGACCATTGACGACGCTGCTGGCGAGGCAATAGACAAGTGCTCGAAAGTGATGGGACTGGGATATCCAGGCGGACCAATTATCGACAAACTGGCGCGCAAGGGCAATCCTGAAGCGTTTAAATTCTCAGAACCGCATATACCAGGGCTGGACTACAGCTTCAGCGGACTGAAGACCTCTTTCCTGTACAGCTTGCGCAAATGGATAGAAACTGACCCTGATTTCATCGAACATCACAAGGAAGACCTGGCAGCAAGCCTGGAAAAGACAATAGTAGACATACTGATGAAGAAATTGCACAGGGCTGCAAAGGAAACAAAGATAAAGCATGTTGCCGTAGCAGGAGGTGTTTCGGCAAACACCGGACTGCGCAATGCCTTCAGCGACTACGCAAGGCGCTACGGATGGAACATATACATTCCGAAGTTTGGCTACACCACTGATAATGCTGCAATGATAGGAATAACGGGATACTACAAGTATCTTGACAAGGATTTCTGCAGCATAGACAAGCCTGCATTCTCAAAGGTAACATTCAAATAGACAATAATTTAAATACATATTGACAATGAAATTAGAAGACAATGTACGCAGTCGCGAGTTGCAGCAGTATCTGTACGAATCGGGACAGACCATAGGCACTGCGGAAAGTTGCACAGGTGGAAAAATATCGGAAGCAATAATAGGTGTGCCGGGCGCATCTACGTATTTCAAGGGAGGAATAGTTGCCTACACTGAAGAAATAAAGGAAACATTGCTTTTCGTAGACCCGAAACTTATAGAAGAAAAGAATGTCGTAAGCGAGGAAGTGGCTGTGGAAATGGTCAAAGGAGCAATAAAAACACTTGGAGTAGACTATGCAATCGCTTCAACAGGCGTTGCAGGTCCGGCAGGAGGAACACCGGAAATACCGGTAGGCACAATTTGGCTCGCATGCGGCAACAAAGATGAAGTTGTAACGCTGAAACTCGACGAAGACAACGGCAGGGACATAAATATTGGTATTGCTACGAGCAAAGCTCTGCAACTGGCAGTCGACTTCGTTTCAAAACATATAGAAAAGGCAGAATAAAAACAAAAAAATGCTTAAATGGCAATATTTTTCAAGAAATATTTTGCAGGTTTAAGAAAAGTTTGTAATTTTGCACCCTGTTTGGAATAGGTATAATAAATCGAAAAACAAAAAGTTAGATAGAAATGTCGAAAATTTGTCAAATTACGGGAAAAAAAGCGCAGGTAGGCAATAATGTTTCTCACTCAAAACATCGCACAAAGCGCACATTTGATGTGAACTTGTTTAAAAAGAAGTTCTATTATGTAGAAGAAGCATGCTGGATTAGCCTGAAGATTAGTGCTGCCGGACTGCGTACCATAAACAGGTTAGGTCTTGATGCTGCTCTGAAACAGGCTGTGGCAAAAGGCTATGTTGACTGGAAAGACATTAAAGTGATAGGAGAATAAAGCACATGGCATCAAAGAAAGCTAAAGGCAACAGAGTTCAGGTAATACTTGAATGTACAGAAATTAAGAATAGCGGAATGCCTGGAACAAGTCGCTATGTTACAACAAAGAATCGTAAGAATACTCCAGAACGTATGGAGTTGATGAAGTATAACCCAATCCTGAAGAAGATGACTCTTCACAAGGAGATAAAATAATAATTAAGTAATATGGCAAAGAAAACCGTCGCTACCCTCCACGAAGGCTCAAAGGATGGTCGCGCATATACAAAGGTTATCAAAATGGTAAAAAGCCCTAAGACAGGTGCTTATATCTTTGACGAGCAGATGGTTCCAAATGAAGCTGTAAAAGATTTCTTTAAGAACTAAGAAATATATTCATAATATTAGGGAAATAGGATGCATAAGCAAAATGCATCCTATTTCCTTTTTGTTTGTATGCGAAAGTTTATTTTAATAACTAATAATCGTTAAAAGGACATTTGTTTTTCGTCTAAACTTTTTTTATTCATGTTTTTTTATTACTTTTGTACACTAATTTGTACGGTTAAAAACGCTTAGAACGAAAATAAATAGCCTTTACGGAGTTTTTTACAACTTTGTTGATGGCTGATAAAATAAATTAAACATCATGGATGGAATTAATACATTTGATCAAGACAGAATAATAAAAATCAATGTAGAGGAAGAAATGAAATCCTCATACATTGACTATTCGATGTCTGTAATAGTAGCGCGTGCACTACCTGATGTACGCGACGGATTTAAGCCTGTACATCGCCGTATATTGTACGGTATGGCTGGTATTGGAAATACAAGTGATAAACCATACAAGAAATGTGCACGCGTCGTAGGTGAGGTTCTGGGTAAGTTCCATCCTCATGGCGACTCATCTGTATATGGTGCGTTAGTTCGTATGGCGCAGGATTGGAATATGCGCTATACTCTTGTAGACGGACAAGGAAACTTCGGTAGCGTGGACGGCGACTCACCTGCTGCTATGCGTTATACCGAGTGTAGACTGTCGAAATTGGGCGAGCATATCATGGACGACCTCGAAAAGGATACGGTAGATATGCAAAATAACTTCGATGATACGCAGACAGAACCAACGGTTATGCCTACAAAGATACCGAATTTGCTCGTGAATGGAGGAAACGGTATAGCGGTAGGTATGGCGACAAATATTCCCACACACAATCTCGGAGAAGTTATTGACGGTTGTTGTGCCTTTATTGACAATCCGGAAATAGATACTGACACTTTGATGCAATATATTCCTGCGCCAGATTTTCCTACAGGCGCAACAATATATGGTATTCAAGGAGTTAAAGATGCATATGAAACAGGTCGTGGACGTATCGTTATCAGGGCTAAGGCTGAGATTGAAACAGGTGAAAGTCATGACAAGATTGTCGTTACGGAAATACCTTACGGTGTCAATAAGCAGCAACTTATAGAATATATAGCCGATCTTGTAAAGGAAGGCAAGATTGATGGAGTGTCTAATGTAAACGACGAAAGCGACCGTCACGGTATGCGAATAGTTGTAGATGTTAAACGCGATGCAAATGCCAACGTACTGCTGAACAAGTTGTTTAAGATGACGGCATTGCAGAGTTCGTTCTCTGTAAACTGTATCGCACTTGTTAAGGGACGTCCACGTTTGCTTTCACTGAAAGAATGTGTCAAGTATTTCGTAGAACACCGTCATGACGTAACAATACGCCGTACACAGTTTGAACTGAAAAAAGCACAGGAGCGTGCACACATCCTTGAAGGTTTGATAATTGCGTGCGACAATATCGATGAGGTTGTTCACATAATACGTTCCTCAAAGACACCATCTGATGCGCAGAGAAATCTTGAAAAGCGATTTGAATTAGATGAATTGCAGTCTAAGGCAATCGTTGACATGAGATTGTCGCAGTTGACAGGCTTGCGTGTAGAACAGCTGCACGCCGAGTATGATGACTTGCAGAAAACCATAGCATATTTGGAGTCAATCCTCAATGATCCAGAACTCTGTAAGAAAGTGATGAAGGAAGAGTTGCTTGAGGTAAAGGAAAAATATGGAGACGAAAGGAAAACACGTATTAAACCAGATGAACACGAGTTTAATGCTGAAGATTTCTATCCGAATGACCCTGTAGTAATAACGGTTAGTCATCTTGGCTACATAAAACGTACTCCTCTAAGCGAATTCCGTGAACAGGCACGTGGTGGAGTAGGTGCTAAAGGCGCAAAGACACGCGACCAAGACTTTACTGAATATATTTATCCGGCAACAATGCACCAGACAATGCTTTTCTTCACAAAGAAAGGCCGTTGTTATTGGCTGAAATGTTACGAAATACCGGAAGGCGACAAGAACTTCAAGGGTAGAGCAATACAAAATATGCTGAATATAGCTCCAGATGATTCCCTCAATGCTCTGTTGCGCCTGCGTGGACTTAATGATGAGGAGTTTGTGCGCTCACATTATGTGGTGTTTGCAACAAAACGAGGAATTGTAAAGAAGACATGTCTTGAGTCGTATAGTCGTCCGAGAACAAATGGTGTCATTGCCATAAATATAACGGAAGGCGATGAGGTTGTAGACGTAAGACTGACAAATGGCAAGAATGAACTTATCATTGCAAACAGAAATGGTAGAGCCGTACGTTTCGACGAAACAGCAGTCCGCACAATGGGTCGAGTTGCAACAGGTGTGAGAGGTATGCGACTTGACGAAGGCGATGATGAAGTAGTTGGAATGGTAGTTGCCGGAAATACAGAAAACGAAACGATAATGGTTGTCAGTGAGAATGGATATGGCAAACGCTCTCAGGTGGAAGATTATCGTAAGACCAATCGTGGAGGTAAGGGTGTCAAGACATTGCAGATAACAGAGAAGACAGGACGTCTCGTTGCTATCAAGAATGTTACTGACAGCAATGACCTGATGATTATAAACAAGAGTGGTATCGCCATCCGATTGGCATTGAGTGAATGTCGTGTCATGGGACGTGCTACACAGGGAGTAAGGCTTATAAACCTGCAAAAGAAGAACGACGTAATAGCCAGTGTGTGCAAGGTAATGAGCTCGGAACTGGAAGCAACGGTTGAAGAAGAAAGCCGCAATCAGTGGAAGCAAAGAAATGAAACTGCTGAGAACGACATGACTATGGGCGAACAGGCAGGAACCAATGACGACAATGCCTTTACTCCAATGGTAGACTTTGAAGAAGAAAACAATAATGAATAAACCTTTAAGAACACAGAATATGAAAAAAATCATGATGTTGGCTTTGATGGTAGTAGCTACCACAACAGCCTTTGCTCAGGAAGATGTTGTTAAGCAGATTATGAAGTTGAAAGACTACAATGAAGCTGAGGCAGTCCTGAAAGCAAATTTAAACACAATGAACTCTGAAGAGAAAGCACAATGCTACAACAAGCTAGTAACCCTTTCTTTGGATGCTGTTAACAAAGAAGTACAGTCTGAAACACCTTCAGATGAATTCTTTGTGGCTCTCTACAATGCTTTTGAAAATGCGCAGATTTGTGAACAATTCGACCAGCAGCCTAACTCAAAAGGAAAAGTTAAGCCACGTTTCCACAATAACAACCGTGATAGACTGTTCCCATTGCGTTGGCAGTTGATAAACGGAGGTATCAATGGACAGAAAAACAATAATAACGAACAGGCTCTGAAATATTTTGGTACATACGTTATCACAGGTATTGGTCAGCTTTGCCCATTGTTTGCTGAGGTTGACAATTCAGCAGATACTAACATAACCAATATGTCGTACTGGGCAGGATACCACGCATATCTTGCGGGTGATTATGAGTCTGCAAACATGTTTTCGGAAATTGCGCTTCAGGACCCGGAACTTGGAAAGGAAGCTCTCCTCGTGAAACTTGCAGTAGCGGAAAAGACTCTGAAAACACGTCAGGACTCAATCGCATACTGTGAAAATCTTGAGAAGATATATGAGTCAGACAAGACAAACGATTTAGTTTTCGGTACATTGGCTGGTTTTTATACTGCCCTTGACATGCAGGACAAGCAGAGTGTTCTGTTTGAAGATAAGCTGAAGACAGATCCAAATAACTTTACTGTATGGGTAAATCGTGGTGAAACAGCTGAACGTGCAGAAAATCTTGATGAAGCAGTTGAGTGCTACAAAAAAGCACTTATAACTCAGCCGAACAATGCAGCAGTATTGCGTCAGGTTGGTATATGCCTGTATAATCGTGCAGCAGGTGCAGAAGATAAGGCTGCAAGTAAGACCGGACGTGCGCCAAAGGCTGCTTTGGAACAGATTATGCCAGTTTACGAGGAGTCTCGCGGCTATCTTGAAAAGGCAAAATCTATTGACCCAGAACAGAAAGAGGTTAAATGGGGTTATGCTCTGTACCGTTGCTACTATCGCCTGTATGGTATGGATGATGAGCGTACAAAGCAAGCTGAAATCGATTCAAAGAAATAATTATTCTTAATTAATATAATATGTGAAGTTTGATTGTATATCAATCAGCTTCACATATTTTAGTTTTTATACATCATATAGTCTGTTATGAAGAATTTTTTATTTGTTATTTCCCTTACTGTTTCATTATTCCTGACGGGATCTTCGACTGTGTATTCTCAAGTAAACACGGACGCAAAACGAATTGCAAAACAGTATAACAAGCAGTTGGAAACGATTTTTAATGACTTTGTGCAGACTAACGACAGTTTAATGATGTACAATTTGGTTGTCGAGGCAGTCAAGGTTGGCTTGTTGTGTGATAGCTTCGATACAAAACCAGACCAGCGGGGAACTGTAAAACCACAATATCGAGATAAGAATAAAACGGTATTGAAAGTAATGAGAAAGCTGATGGTTGATGCAGGACTCTACCTATATAGACACAATCAGAAATCAAAGGCGTTAGAAGTTTTTGAACTTTATCTAAGCAGTGTAGATAAACCGTTGTTTGCCCTGACACCTTATGAAAAAGATAACTATATACCTGATGCGGTTTATTATGCAGCACTGATAGCGTATCAGTTGGGGGATATGGATAAGGCAAACAAGTATCTTGACACTCTCATCGACAATAATGACTATGCACGTCGGGCAGCCGAGTTGAAACTGCTGTGCATGAAGAAAGAGATGACAACGCATGAAGACTCACTGAAATATTGCAAAGTATTGACGGCAATGTATGGGCATGACAAAGATAACGACCAATATTTTGCAATGTTGCTGGAGTATTACTCGCATCCATCGAGAAACCCGCAGTATGTTGATTTCCTTAAAAGTGAAATAAAAGCACCCAAACAACGAATAGAAACATTTATCCTATATGGCGACGAATGTATGAAGCAGCGTCAATGGGATGATGCAATAGCATCATACAGTGAGGTGATGTCAAGAGACAGTGTCAGATTTGCTGTTCCTGTGAACTATAATTTGGGAATATGCTATAATGCAAAAGCCATTGAGGCAAAAGACTCGCTGACGGACAATCGTGGAAATATTAATAGAAAAGGTAAAGAGATAGTCCGTGAACTGTTCAGAAAGTCGGTCGTTTACTTGGAAAAGGTGCGCATATTGGACCCAGAAAGGAAGAAAGTGGACTGGGCAAAACCGTTATATCAGGCTTACTATGCTTTGTCGAAGAAGAAAAAGGCAGAAGAACTGAAGCCTCTTATTGATAAATAACAATATACGATTATGTTTAGATTCTTAAGGATTGTATTTTTTATACTGTGTTCGGCGTTTCTCGTTTTGCCGCCTTCAGTGGCTCAGAAGAAGATTGTTCTGCAAGCCAAACAATACATAAAGTCGGGAAAAGACTTTGACAAGGCGGAAAGGCTTATGCTGGAGTTGCTCAGCGACAGCAATTCCTTAGACAATCAGATAAAATACAGACTTATTCTTATCGATGCCTTGCGCGCTCAGTATGAGCAGGGAAACGAACGCCTGTATCTGAAACAAAAGTATGATACGGCGGCATTGTTTGTTACAACAAAGAAAATCTTTGACAATTTCAATGTTGTTGACTCTATTGCGATGAATTTAAACATGAAACACCGATACAAGGAGAAGAATATAAATTTCTTGCTGAAGCTGCTGCCTAATTTATACAACGGCGGTTCCTATTATGTAACAAAGAACAAGTTTGCAGAGGCATTCGGTTTCTATAGTCAGTTTATAGATACGTCGGAAGAGCCATTGTTCTATAATAAAGATAATGAAGGAAAGGTTCACAGGGCTGCATCGATGGCAGTGTATTGCGGCTATAAGATAAACGATTTCGATAAACTTATGGAATACAAATCGCTTGCTCTGAAGGATACATCTCAGTTGGCATTTGTATATCAGTATATGGCGGAAGGGTATAAGCAGATTGGCGACACATTAAACTATATTGACATCATAAAAAAGGGATTTGACGAATTTACTTCATTTCCGTTCTTTTTCCCACGACTGATAGAGTATTATAACGGTTTGGAACGCTATGACGAATCACTCAAATATATCAACAAGGCATTAGCCTGCGACAGTACAAATGTTGTCTATCGTTTTGCGAAAAGCACGGTTATGCTTAATACGGGACGATACGATGAATGCATAAAACTCAGCCAAGACCTAATTGCGGAAAGCGATACTCTGGCGGAGGCATACTACAATCTGGGTGTGTCATACTATAACCAGGCAATAGAACTTGATAAGGTTTACCAGCGTTCGACCAAGAACAAGAAACGAATAAGGGAGTTATACGAAATGAGTCGTCCGAGCATTGAGCGTTTCAGGCTCCTAGCGCCTGACCAGAAAGACAAATGGATGCCGCTACTGTACACAATTTACCTCAATCTCAACATGGGAAAAGAATTTGACGAAATAAACAGAATAAGATAATGCGCCTGCGGAATGATGCCGGCAAAGTGGATGGGACATGATGGATACAGCATGATTGCTTTGTGAATAAAATTACGGAGTGAAAATCATTTTACAAACCACCTCTGTAATCGGTTTACAAGTGCTCTGTCATAACGTTACAGACTATCTGTCACAGCGTTACGGAGTATCTGTCACAAAATTACAAGTATTTTGTAATAATCTTGCAGATAATTATCCACAAGAAAGAATATATACAGCCATCGGTAAACGAAATACAGTCGGCACGTAAAGCATTGTGATTTAAGAAGTTAACATACAATATATAAAAAAGCATAACGAGACATGATAGACATTGAGAATATAAAAAACAAACTGCACATAGAGCAACTTAGCCGAATGCAGAAAGACTCTGTAGATGCAATTTTGCATTCAAGAAAAGACGTCATTATACTTTCGCCGACAGGAAGCGGAAAGACATTGGCATACCTGTTGCCAATCATACAACTGATAAATACGGAAACAGATACTCTTCAGGTCGTTGTCATCGTGCCGGGACGTGAACTGGCATTGCAGTCGTCGACGGTCTTGCAAGACATGAAATGCGGCGTGCGCTCACTGAGCCTGTATGGAGGCAGGCCGGCAATGGAGGAACACAGGCAGATAAAGAAGGTAAATCCACATATCGTATTTGCAACACCAGGCAGACTAAACGACCATATAGACAAGAACAATATATCGGTAAAGGCTATAAAATATGTAGTCCTGGACGAGTTCGACAAGTGTCTGGAAATGGGCTTTCAGAATGAAATGAACCGACTGTTTGCACGCCTGAAATATATTCAGCGCCGCATTTTGTTGTCTGCAACACGCTCGGAACAGATACCAGACTTTGTCAATATGTCGCAATCAGTCGTTATTGACTACTCGAAAAACGAGGAGCAAGTGCCTGAGCGTATTTCCCTGAATGTAGTAAAAAGCGACGAAAAAGACAAACTTCCATGCCTTGTTAATCTGCTGCGCTCATTTGGCAGTGGCAGCACAATAGTTTTCCTAAACTTCAGGGACAGTGTTGAGCGAGTGGCATTAGGACTGCTGGAAGCAGGCTTCATCGTGAGTCGCTTTCACGGAGGCATGTCGCAGCCAGACAGAGAGATGTCGCTGTTTTTGTTCTCAAACGGTTCGACGAATATATTGGTATCTACCGACTTGGGCTCTCGTGGTCTTGATATACCGGAAGTAGACAATATCGTTCACTATCACCTGCCTGTGAACGAAGAAGCATACATCCATAGGGTGGGGCGTTCCGCTCGCTGGGCAGCCAAAGGCAACAGTTTCATTATACTAAACGGCGAAGAGCATCTGCCCGAATACTTGGAAAGTGCCCCCGACGAATATGTCCTGCCGCAGAATCTGCCGACAGCCATACTTCCCAAAATGACAACAGTATATATAGGAAAGGGAAAGAAAGACAAGGTAAGCAAGGGAGACATAGTCGGTTTTCTCTGCAAGAAGGGGGGCATGCCTTTGGACATGATAGGCAAGATAGAAGTCAGGGAGCGATATGCATACGTCGCAGTAAACAGAAAAAAGGTAGCCGACATGCTGAGGAAAATACAGAACGAGAAGATAAAAGGAATGAAAACAGTTGTCGAATTATTAAAGTAAAAACTGACATTTTGTAAGGCAAAAGATTAAGTTTTAACACTTTTGGAAATAATTGGGTAAATTGTTGGCTAAATATTTTGCCATAATAAAAATAAAATGTAACTTCGCCTGCAATTAAATAAAAAGAAAATAATAACTATAATCTTAAATTTTTATATCAAAATGAAGTACAATTTCACAGCAGGACCTTGCATGCTTAACCGCACGGTCATTGAAAACACAGCAAAAGCGATTTTAGATTTTAACGGCATGGGTCTGTCATTGGCAGAAATCAGCCACCGTTCAAAAGACTTCCAGGCAGTTATCGACGAGGCAGAAGCACTGGTAAAAGAAATCCTTGAAGTACCAGAAGGATATTCAGTTCTCTTCCTTGGCGGTGGTGCATCACTGGAATTCTGCATGATTCCTTACAACTTCCTCATCAAGAAGGCTGCTTACCTTAACACAGGTGTTTGGGCTAAGAAAGCAATGAAAGAGGCTAAGCTGTTTGGTGAAGTAGTAGAAGTGGCTTCTTCAGCAGATGCTAACTACACATTCATCCCAAAAGATTGGACATGCCCAACAGATGTTGACTATCTGCACATCACAACAAACAACACTATCTATGGTACAGAAATCCGCAAAGACCTTGATGTTCCTGTACGCATGATAGCAGATATGTCTTCAGATATCTTCAGCCGTCCTGTTGACGTTTCTAAGTACGATGCAATCTATGCAGGTGCACAGAAGAACCTTTCAATGGCAGGTGTAACTGTAGTTATCGTTAAGAACGACGTACTTGGTCGCGCCCCACGTGAAATTCCTACAATGCTCGACTACCGCACACACGTAGACAAGGGCTCAATGTTCAACACACCTCCAGTAGTTCCTATCTACTGCGCAATGGAAAACCTCCGTTGGATCAAGGCTATGGGTGGCCTGAAGGCTATGGACGAACTGGCAAAGCGTCGTGCTGAAATCGTTTACAGCGAAATCGACCGCAACAAGCTGTTCCGTGGCACAGTTAAGGAAGAAGACCGTTCGCTCATGAACATCTGCTTCGTAATGAACGACGAATACGCAGAACTCGAAAAGCCATTCTTCGACTTCGCAACTGAGCGTGGCATGGTTGGAATTAAGGGACACCGTTCAGTTGGTGGCTTCCGCGCAAGTACATACAACGCCATGACAATAGAAGGCTGCGAGGCTCTCGTTAAGTGCATGAAGGACTTCGAAGCACAACATTAATAAGATAATGTCCATTGAGTATCATACATTATACTCAATGGACTTTTCGTTTAATACATTAATATTTCTATATAATTAAAATGAAAGTTTTAGTTGCAACAGAAAAGCCTTTCGCAGCAGTTGCTATCGAAGGCATTAGAAAAGAAGTAGAAGGAGCAGGACACGAGCTTGTACTCCTCGAGAAATATACAGAAAAAGCACAGCTTCTTGATGCAGTTAAAGATGCTGACGCAATGATTATACGTTCTGACAAGGTTGACGCTGAAGTCCTGGACGCTGCAAAGCAGTTGAAGATAGTTGTTCGCGCAGGTGCAGGCTACGACAATATCGATCTTGCAGCAGCAACAGCTCACAAGGTGATAGCAGAGAACACACCTGGACAGAACTCAAACGCAGTGGCAGAACTTGTTTTCGGTCTGCTCGTTTATGCAGTACGTAACTTCTTCAACGGTAAGGCAGGTACGGAAATTATGGGTAAGAAACTCGGTATCCTTGCATTTGGTAACGTTGGACGCAATGTTGCCCGCATAGCAAAAGGCTTTGGCATGGATGTATATGCTTACGATGCATTCTGCCCGGCAAGCGCAATAGAAGAGGCTGGTGTACATGCAGTTGCTAACCAGGATGAACTGTTCAAGACTTGCGACGTTGTTTCACTTCACATCCCAGCAACACCTGAGACAAAGGAAAGCATCAACTATGCTACTGTTGGTCAGATGAAGAAGGGTGGTATCCTCGTAAATACAGCACGCAAGGAAGTTATCAACGAGCCGGAACTCATTAAGCTCATGACAGAACGCGAAGACCTGAAGTTTGTTACAGACATCAAGCCAGATGCTGATGCAGACTTTGCTAAGTTCGAAGGCCGTTACTTCAGCACACCTAAGAAGATGGGCGCTCAGACAGCTGAGGCTAATATCAACGCAGGTATTGCTGCAGCAAAACAGATTAACGCATTCTTCGCTGACGGATGCACTAAGTTCCAAGTTAACAAGTAAAAATAAACAACATGGCAATTGTAAAACCATTTCGTGGCATTCGTCCACCGAAAGATTTAGTAGAAAAAGTAGAGAGTCGTCCTTACGACGTGCTCGATTCAGAAGAAGCACGCGCTGAGGCAGGTGATAACCCGATGAGTCTTTATCGTATCATCAAGCCGGAGATAAACTTTGAGCCAGGTACTTCTGAGTACGACCCACGTGTTTATGAAAAGGCTGCTGAGAACTTCCAGATGTTCCAGGACAAAGGCTGGTTGAAGCAGGATGACAAGGAACAGTACTATATCTACGCTCAGACAATGAATGGCAAGACACAGTACGGTCTTGTTGTTGGTGCTTATGTTGAAGACTATATGACAGGTGTCATCAAGAAGCATGAGCTTACACGTCGCGATAAGGAAGAAGACCGCATGAAGCACGTTCGTGTTAACAATGCCAACATTGAGCCTGTATTCTTCGCATATCCAGACAACAGCGTTCTCAATGACCTTATCATGCGTTATGCAGCAACAGAGCCAGAGTACGACTTCATAGCCCCTATCGACGGATTCGGACATAAACTGTGGGTTATCTCTGACGATAACGACATCAAGACTATAACAGAAGAGTTCAAGAAGATGCCAGCTCTGTATATTGCAGACGGACACCACCGTTCTGCAGCAGCAGCTCTTGTCGGTGCAGAGAAGGCTAAGCAGAATCCAAACCATAAGGGTGATGAGGAATACAACTACTTCATGGCTGTATGTTTCCAGGCTTCTCAGCTTACTATTCTTGACTACAACCGCGTTGTTAAAGACCTTAATGGTCTGACAAGTGAACAGTTCCTCGATGCTCTCCGCAAGAACTTCACAGTTGAAGACATGGGTACAGGCATCTATAAGCCTGCAAAACTCCATGAGTTCTCACTCTATCTTGACGAGCATTGGTACCGCCTCGAAGCAAAAGAGGGAACTTACGACAACAACGACCCAATCGGCGTACTTGACGTAGACATATCTTCACGCCTCATCCTTGATGAGATTCTGAAGATTGGCGATCTCCGTTCAAGCAATCGTATCGACTTTGTTGGTGGTCTTCGTGGTCTGGAGGAACTCAAGCGTCGCGTAGACAATGGTGAGATGCGTGCAGCTTTGGCACTCTATCCTGTTTCTATGCAGCAGATTATGGACATTGCTGACAGTGGCAAAATCATGCCTCCAAAGGCAACATGGTTTGAGCCGAAACTCCGCAGTGGACTGATAATACATAAACTTTCATAAGTTTATATATATAAGATGTGTATGTAGTTTTTATTACATGAAAGATACATATCTTACAATTAGTGATAGAATAGGCGAGGGATACTACTCTGAAAAGCGTAGTAAGTTTCTCGCCTTTTCTCATCATGTAGAAACTGTAGACCAAATTAAGTCGATACTATCAGAATACAGAAAGAAATACTATGATGCGCGGCATGTTTGCTATGCCTATGTTCTGGGCAACGACAGAGACGATTTCCGTTCTAACGATGACGGTGAGCCGAGTTCGACGGCTGGCAAACCCATCTTAGGACAGATAAACTCAAAAGAACTTACCAATATTCTCATAATCGTAGTTCGCTATTATGGTGGTGTTAATCTTGGTACAAGTGGACTAATAACTGCCTATCGTGAGGCTGCGGCAGATGCTATTTCCAATTCTGAGATAATAGAGAAACTCGTAGAAGAAACTATAAGTTACTCCTTTACATATCCGATGATGAACGACGTTATGCGCATAGTCAAGGATATGTCCCCTCGCATAGTCAGCCAGACATTCGACAACACCTGTGAAATAACTCTCGCAATAAGGAAGTCGGAGGCTGATGAATTGCGAAACCGACTTGCCAAACTGTCTTTTTAGAATATCTTTTTGCAGAATAAACAATATTGTTTCCTATAAATAATTTTGTTTTAAAATAATATTTGTATCTTTGCATGTTATTTCAGAGATATAAATAAAAACTCATATACATTATGTTGACACTGAAGCTTATAAATGAAGAAACCGAAAGAGTAATAAAAGGTTTAGAGAAAAAGCATTTCAATGGTGCCCGCGAGGCTATTCAGAAAGTGCAGCAGACCGACAGGCTTCGCAGAACTGCGCAGCAGGAACTTGACAAAACCAAACAGGAAGCAAAGAAGTTGGCTTCTGAAATTGGTATGCTCATGAAGAATGGCAAGCGTGAGGAGGCAGAAGCAATAAAGCTGCAGGTGGCTTCGCTGAAGCAGAAAGACAAGGAACTGCAAGAACAAATGACGCAGGCTGAGAATGAGCTGACCATGCAGCTTTGTGCCATTCCTAATATACCAAACGAAGACGTACCGGAAGGCAAGGATGCATCCGACAATGTAGTGGTAAAAGAAGGCGGAGTCAAGCCATCGCTTCCAGAAGATGCACTGTGCCATTGGGACTTATGCAAGAAGTTTAATCTCATTGACTTTGATCTCGGTGTCAAGATAACTGGAGCCGGTTTTCCTGTATATATAGGCAAGATGGCTCGTTTACAGCGTGCACTCGAGACATTCTTCCTTGAGGAAGCACGTAAGAGCGGCTATCTGGAGGTGCAGCCACCATTCGTTGTCAACCAAGCGTCAGGCTATGGCACAGGACAGCTACCAGACAAAGAGGGACAGATGTATCATGCAACTGCCGACGACCTTTATCTTATACCAACGGCAGAAGTGCCAGTTACAAACATTTTCCGTGATGTCATCATCGAAGAAAAAGACCTGCCAATCAAGCGTTGTGCATACTCGGCATGCTTCCGTCGCGAAGCAGGTAGCTATGGCAAGGATGTTCGCGGACTAAACCGTCTGCATCAGTTTGACAAGGTAGAAATAGTTCGCATAGACACGCCACAGCATTCTTACGAATCGCTGAATGAGATGCTGCAGCATGTAGAAGGTTTGTTGCAGAAACTGGAGTTGCCATATCACATACTGAAACTCTGTGGTGGTGATATGAGCTTTACTTCTGCGATATGCTACGACTTTGAAGTGTGGAGTGCAGCACAGCAGCGCTGGCTCGAAGTAAGTTCTGTTTCCAATTTCGAGAGTTATCAGGCAAACCGCCTGAAGTGCCGCTATCGCAATGCAGACAAGAAGATTGAACTGTGCCATACGCTAAATGGCTCCGCACTTGCACTGCCTCGTATCGTGGCTGCCATCATCGAAAACAACCAGACACCTGAAGGCATCAGAGTACCGAGATGTCTTGTGCCATATTGCGGATTTGAAATGCTCGACGACAACAACTTCTAAACGATGTCAAGTATATACACAATATTGCTGCTCATACTAAGCAACGTTTTCATGACGTTTGCCTGGTATGGGCATCTTCGTTTACAGCAGACGGGTGTAAGCAGCAACTGGCCGCTTCTCTACGTTATTCTTTTCTCGTGGGCAATAGCATTTTTCGAATATTGTTGTCAAGTTCCTGCCAATCGCATAGGCTTTGAAGGAAATGGCGGACCGTTCTCACTGGTACAGTTAAAAGTCATTCAGGAAGCCGTGTCGCTTTGTGTTTTTGTCGTAGTGGCACGCCTGATTTTCACTAATCAGTCCCTGCAGTGGAATCATCTGCTTGCCTTTGTTTTCATCGTTGCAGCCGTTTATTTGGTGTTTATGAAATAGATTTTTGCGTAAATATTTGTTACTTTCAAATATAAACATTATTTTTGCACATGTAATGTATGTTGTGCAAAAACTAAAATAATGGGAGAAAATATTTATGTCTATCTCTAAAACAAGGCAGAAATTGGTCGATGTTGCTCGTCAACTCTTTGCGAAGACGGGTTTCGAGAATACGACTATGAATGATATTGCCACAGCTTCAGGCAAGGGACGACGCACTCTTTACACCTATTTTAATAATAAGGAGGAAATCTTCTATGCCGTTATCGAGGGCGAGTTGGAGCGTCTTTCCGACAAGCTGGAGGAAGTGGCGGAGAAGAAGATGCGTCCGCAGGACAAGATAATTGAGCTTATCTACACTCATCTGAGCATGATAAAGGAGACGGTGGTTAGGAATGGAAACCTGCGTGCCGAGTTTTTCAGAAACATCTGGATGGTGGAGCGAGTCAGAAAGCAGTTCGACGAAGACGAGCTGGAGCTTTTCCGCAAGGTCTATGCTGACGGTAAGGCTGACGGAGAGTTTGAGATAGACGACATAGAGCTTGTTGCCGACATAACGCATTATTGTATAAAAGGACTTGAAGTGCCATATATTTATGGTCGTCTTGGTCATGGGCTGACTGAGGAAACGAGCCGTCCGCTTGTTACTAAGGTCGTCTACGGCGCGTTAGGCAAGGGTCGAGGACACTGAAAATAATAGAAAACGTATAACAAAATAAATTATATCAATATGAAATTATTAGAAGGAAAGACTGCTCTGATTACCGGAGCAGCGCGTGGAATAGGCAAGGCTATTGCCTTGAAGTTTGCACAGGAAGGTGCTAATGTGGCTTTTACAGACCTCGTAATCGATGAGGCAGGCAAGGCTACTGAAACAGAAATAGCTGCGTTTGGCGTTAAGGCAAAGGGCTATGCCAGCAATGCCGCCGACTTTGCAGAGACAGAAAAGGTTGTCAACCAGGTGAAGGAGGATTTTGGAAGCATCGACATTCTTGTAAACAATGCCGGCATTACGAAAGACGGACTCATGATGCGCATGACTGAAGCACAGTGGGATGCTGTCATAGCAGTAAACCTGAAGTCTGCGTTCAACTTCATACATGCCTGCACACCGATAATGATGCGCCAGCGCAGCGGCTCTATCATCAATATGTCGTCGGTAGTAGGTGTTCACGGCAATGCCGGACAGAGCAACTACGCAGCATCTAAGGCTGGCTTGATAGCACTGGCAAAGAGCATAGGGCAGGAGATAGGCAGTCGTGGCGTGCGTGCAAATGCCATTGCGCCTGGATTTATCGACACAGCCATGACACAGGCTCTGCCAGACGACATACGCAAGGAATGGATTGAGAAGATTCCTCTCCGTCGTGGCGGTACGGTAGAAGACATTGCCAATGTTGCGACGTTCCTCGCTTCCGACATGTCGTCTTACGTTACAGGACAGGTCATCCAGGTTGATGGTGGTATGAATATGTAATTGCATATCAATGTGTTACGATAATTCGTTAATGCTGTATATATCTTTAAGCTATGCAAGTAGTCTACGAAGATAATCACATTATTATAGTATCTAAACAGAGTGGAGAAATCGTTCAGGGCGACAAGACTGGCGATACTCCACTCTTGGATATTGTAAAACAATATATCAAGGAGAAATACCATAAGCCGGGCAATGTATTTCTCGGACTTGTACATCGTTTAGACCGCCCCGTTGTCGGTCTTGTTGTCTTTGCCCGGACATCTAAGGCTCTGACGCGTCTGAACGACATGTTCCGTAATGGCGAGGTGCATAAGACTTATTGGGCTATCACGCAGGCACCTCCTGCCGACACGGAGGGCGAAATAGACAGTTGGCTTGTACGCAATGAGCGTCAGAACAAGAGCTATTCCTATCCTAATGAGCGCAACGGAGCTAAGCATGCCATACTGCGCTACCGACAGATAGGCAGGTCTGACCGATACACGTTGCTCGAAGTCAATCTGCTGACAGGCAGACACCATCAGATACGCTGCCAGTTGGCATCGATAGGATGCCCTATAAAAGGCGACCTGAAGTATGGAGCACGTCGCAGCAACCCCGATGGCAGCATCTCGCTGTTGGCTCGCCGAGTGAGTTTCATACACCCCGTAAGCCATGAGCAGATAGACGTGGAGGCACCGTTGCCTGCCGACCGTCTGTGGCAGTCGTTTAAGTAATGCTCATGAAGCAGACGGAAAGCAATCACAGCAAAAACCGTGCCAAACTCTACAAATTTTTCTTCCGAGCCGAAAAAGTATGAAAAATTTTGACATAGAAAAAGTCTCCAAATAGAATTTTTATAGTCCATAGAATTGCAAAATTCTGTTAAATTAAATTCCAAATATAATTGTTAAAATTGTCAAAGAGTATCTTTGATGCGTCTATTTCGCCGATTTAGGCTCACTAAACATAATGTCTGAATGCCCCAAACACTATGTTTGGCATCCTCAAAGAGTGTGTTTGACAATCTCAAACATACTCTTTGACAATTTTAACATATATAATTAGTGCACATAAGGCATATATTATGAGATAACAAACTGACAGTCAGGAGATTGCAAATGTATGCGAATTTTGGGCGTATTTTGCCCCTTTGATTTCTGAAACGGGTTTCGAGGGCACTCACGCGACAGTAAACGACCCCAAAATTGATTATAGTTTTTTGATGCAGAATACAGAGAATTGTCATGGAAAAGTATGCCTGAAAATGCTAAATAATTACGATAGGAACTTTTGTGTTTTAATTATATTGTCTTAAAATCGTCCACGTTTTGCCATATTTCTTTGGTTGTTCAATTTTTTTTTGCTTATTTTGCAAAGTTAAGCGAGACGCATGTTCTCACTCATAGATAAGTCTGATGAAGAAAATATTGAAATGGCTTGGCATCGTATTGCTGTCGCCAATTATTATATTCTTGTTGCTTTCCGTGCTGCTCTATCTGCCTCCGGTGCAGAACTGGGCTGCGCAGAAAGTGTGCGACTATGCTTCTGAGAACACCGACTGCGACGTTAGTGTGGGCAGGGTAAGACTGCGTTTCCCATTAGACTTGACGATAGAAGATTTCAAAATGAAGGAACGCTCAATCGAAAAGGCTGACCCTTTGGAGCTGCAGTGTGAGAAGTTTGACGTAGACATACAGCTTTTGCCGCTTTTCCGGAAACAGGTGGAGATAGACAACCTGCGTTTCCACAAGGCAAAACTGAACAGCAACGGACTGATAGCCGAAGCACGCGTGAAGGGAGACATAGACGAACTGAAACTGGAGGGTCATGGCATAAACCTGAAGGAGGAATTATTGCGGCTCGACATGGCGCACATTAAGGATGCAAACCTCGACATCGCCCTGACCGACAGTGTTTCGACAGACACGACGAAGACAGAAAACAAGTGGAAAATACTTGCTGAAAAGATAAATATAGACAATACAAAGATTACTCTCCGTACGCCTGGCGACACGCTGCAGGTGGATGCAGAGCTCGGAAAACTGCGTGCCACAGGCGGAAACATAGACTTGGGAAAGGAAGAATACAGGCTCGGCAACGTTGCACTGGCAGAGAGTTCGCTGAGCTACAACAATAAATATGAGAAGCCGGTAGCCGGTTTCGATGCTAACCACATAAGCCTTGACAAACTGGAATTAGACATCGATTCCGTCAGTTATATTGGCTCGCAGCTCGACCTGTCGCTGAAGAAATGCAGTTTCAGGGAGAAAAGCGGAATACAACTCGACAATCTGAGTGGAAACGTAAGGCTTGATTCTACTAAGGTATGCGTGCCCAACTTGTCGCTGAAGACACCCGATTCGCGCATAGATGCTAATCTTGACCTCGACCTGAATACTTTTGACAGCAAGAATCCTGGCAAGATGAATGCAACGCTTGATGCCTCGATAGGCAAGCAGGACATAATGCGATTTCTTGGCGACATGCCTGCTGATTTCCGGCGCCAGTGGCCAAACCATCCGCTGACGGTCAGCGGAACAGTGGCTGGCAACATGCAGCGTGTGAGCCTGAGCGGACTGAACATCAACTTGCCTACGGCGATACATGCAAACGCTACTGGATGGATAGAAAATCCTACCAACAGTAATAAACTGAAAGCCGACATAAAGCTGCGCGGAACGACAGGCAACATGAACTTCGTTACGTCGCTGCTCGACAAAGACACGCGTAAGAACATAAACATACCAAACAATATAGGTATAGACGGACGTTTTAAGGCAAACGGCTCACGCTATTCTGCCAACTTCGAGGCGCGTGAGGGTGGAGGAAAACTGACGGCTGACGTAGACATTGAGACAAAATCCATGACATATCATGCCGATGTGAAAGCAAACAATTTCCCAGTCAACCATTTCGTAAAGGGCGTAAATCTCAGTCCGTTCACGGGAACGGTAAAGGCAGACGGAACAGGCACCGACATAATGTCGACTAAAACAAGGCTCACGGCAACGGCAAAGATAGACAAGCTGACATTCGACGGCTACGACCTTTCAGGCATGAAAGCAAATGCAACGGTAAACAACGGCAAGGCAGTAGCAAGCATAGACAGCCGAAACCCACTTTTCAATGGTAAGATAGACTTGCATGCGCTGACAAACAGCAAAATGATGAATGCTACAATAGTAGGCGACATAAGTCAGCTCGACCTGTACAAAATGCGCCTTGTAGATTCGCCGATAAACACGTCGGGGTGCGTTCATGTTGATATTTCAACCGACTTAAACAACTATTACAAGCTGCAAGGATATATAACAGATTTGCAGGTAGTTACAAGTGATAATAAATATCGTTCTGATGACTTTGTCATAGACCTGCTGACAAATAGAGATACGACGCATGTTTCGCTTAACAGCAGCGATCTGAAGCTGAAAGTCGACGGCAAGGGTGGGTATAAACGACTGCTTAGCCAGACGGAAAAGCTCGTCGACGAGATAAAACGCCAGTATAAAGACCGACGCATAGACCAGCCGGCACTGAAACAACGACTGCCAGACGTCAGCCTTTACCTTGATGCAGGCAATGACAACTTCATTGTGGAAATGCTTAACAGCAAAGGATATAACTACAAGAAAGTATTTGCAGACATACAGTCGTCAAGCCAGACAGGACTCAATGGCAATGTGTATGTTGACTCACTGTGCATTGACAGTGTGCGTATAGATAAGGTTAAGCTGAATCTCAAGACAGAGAACGACGTCTTCGCATATAATGCCCAGATACAAAACAATAAGGACAATCCACAGTATGTATTCAACGCACTTATAGACGGAACATTGTCGGAGACGGGCAGCGACATTCGCGCGAGAGTATTCGACAAGAACGATGACTTGGGTGTAGACTTGGGACTGGCTGCCGTAATGGAGGAAAGTGGTATGCGCATAAGGTTGTCTGACACGCAGCCCATATTGGGATACAAGCAGTTTACAGCCAACGACGATAACTATATTTACCTGTCGGACGACAAGCGGCTTTCTGCACGCTTGCAGTTACATTCGGCAGACGGCATGGGTGTGCAGCTGTATACCGATGACTCAAACACTAATGCACTGCAAGACCTGACATTGTCGCTCCACCATTTCGACCTGCAACCGATAACCTCATCGTTGCCGTATCTGCCACGCATGACCGGTATTCTCAACGGCGACTATCATATAATTCAGACAACAGACGAGCTGAGCGTGTCAACGGCTATGAACATAGACAACATGACTTATGAAAACTGTCCTATGGGTAACATTGGAACAGAGTTTGTCTATATGCCGAAGGAAAATGGAGAGCACCACATAGACGGTATCTTGATGCGCGATGACGATGAAGTGGCAACCATAAAAGGAAACTACAATGCCAAGACCGAAATGATAGATGCCGACCTGAAACTAAACCGCATACCGCTCGAGCTTGTAAATGGTTTCATACCAGACCAGATATTCGGACTACGTGGCTTTGGAGATGGTCAGCTGACCATGAAGGGTAAACTATCGAAACCTGATGTTAACGGAGAAATATACTTGGACGAAAGCTACATATTCTCGCAGCCTTATGGTGTCGAGATGCGCTTTGCCAACGACCCTGTTCGCATAGTAGGTTCGCATTTGTTGTTCGAGAACTTCGAGATGTTTGCCTATAATGACGAATCGCTAAATATTTCCGGCTCTTTCGACTTCTCCAATCTTGACAAGATGTATCTTGACGTGAGGATGCGTGCGCAGAATTTCCAACTGATAAATGCAAAGGAAAACGCACGTTCAGAAACCTATGGCAAGGCATTTGTCAACTTCTTTGGAATGATGAAAGGACAACTGGATAATCTGCAAATGCGCGGAAGACTCGATGTTCTGGGCTCTACCGACATGACATATATACTGCGCGATGCACCTCTTACTACGGATAACCGACTGAACGAGCTCGTAACCTTTGTTAATTTCTCAGATAGTACAAAGGTACAGGTAAACCGTCCGCCTATAAACGGTGTCAGTATGGACCTTTCAATAGGAATAGATGAAAATGCACATATAAAGTGCGACCTCAATGCAGACCATTCAAACTATATCGACCTTGTGGGTGGTGGCGATTTGAGAATGCAGTATAATGTTGTAGACAATCTGCGACTGACAGGCAAATATACCCTTGCCAACGGCGAGATGAAGTATTCGTTGCCAATAATTCCGCTGAAAACATTCACCATTCAGGATGGCAGTTATCTCGAGTTTTTAGGCGATGCCATGAACCCGCGACTGAACATAACGGCAACAGAACGCATAAAGGCAACGGTAGGAGGCGATGGTGGAGTCTCGCGCTCGGTAGATTTCAACTGTGGAGTGGTAATAACTAAAACTCTGAAAGACATGGGATTGGAGTTTATTGTAGATGCTCCGGAAGACCTTGCCATAAGCAATGAACTCAATACGATGTCGAAAGAAGACAGGGGCAAGGTAGCCGTAACGATGCTGACGACAGGAATGTATCTCGCCGACGGCAATACAAGTGGATTTACAATGAATGGCGCATTGAGCTCGTTCCTGCAAAATGAGATAAACAACCTGACTGGCTCTGCACTCAGAACACTCGATCTGAGCATAGTAGTAGACAATGCTACGGACGCAACAGGAAACCTGCATACTGACTATTCGTTCAAGTTTGCAAAACGTTTCTGGAACAACCGATTACGAATATCAGTAGGTGGAAAGGTGTCTACAGGTCCGGATGTAGCAGGACAGAACCAGTCGTTCTTCGACAATGTAACATTTGAATATCGTCTTAACGAGAATGCCAACAAATATCTGAAACTGTTTTACGATAGAAATTCATATGACTGGATAGAAGGTAATGTCGGCGAATACGGTGCTGGTTTCCTTTGGAGACGTAAACTCCAGCACTTCCGTGATATATTCAGATTCAAGAATGACAGACAGCGTATTCCGTTTAAACCTGTAAAACGAGACTCGCTCATCAATGGCAGGAGTTCAGACACTCTAAACGTTAATAACAATAGCAGGAAATGAAAACAATAAAAGCACTCATATTATCACTTACAATCGCTCTTTTCTACGCATGTTCTACCACGAGTGGAGTTCCTGACAATGATAAATTATATATAGGAATAGACAAAATAAAATATTCCGAAAGACAGAATGATGAGCATACGTTGCTGACAAAGGAAGAAGTTGACGCAGCATTGGCTTGTGAGCCAAACGGAGCACTGTTCGGTAGTTCGTCATACAGAACTCCATTTCCTTATGCACTATGGATTTGGAATGTTTTTTCAAAGAAAGACACTAAGTTTTCCAAGTGGATGACAAAGTCATTTGGCAAAGCTCCCGTGCTGATGAGTTGGGTAAATCCAGAACTGCGTTCGTCAGTCGCACAGTCGGTTCTTTACTCTCATGGCTTTTTTGACGGGAAAGTTACCCATGAAATAATAGACACAAGCAATCCCAAAAAGGCTAAAATAAAATATAATGTTGAACTTGGAGACTTGTTTCTTATAGATACACTTGAGTATATCAACTTCCCGCAAGAAGCAATGCGCCTTATAGACAGCACATACAGCGAACGCAAGATAAAGTCGGGCGATGCGTTTGACGTTTCCACACTCGAGGAGGAACGTCAGCGTGTAACATCGTTGATGCGTAGCAACGGATATTATTATTATCAGTCTGGCTATGCGTCATATTTGGCTGACACTATTGCAAAACCAAAACACGTTCAACTGAAGTTACAACTGGCAGACTCTCTACCAGAGAGAGCGTTGCACAAATGGTATATTGGTAAGTTGGACGTCAACATACGACGCTCCTTTATGGAAAAACTTAACGACTCGGTAAAGCGTCGTCGCTTCACTATCCACTTTAATGGATCACGTCCTCCAGTTCGTGCGAGAGTTATAATGAAAGACGTTAAGTTGCGTACAAAGCAGCCATATAGCTATGACAAGTATGTTGAATCGGCAAATAAATTGTCGGCAAACGGTTTGTTTTCTATGGTTGATTTCAAGTTCACACCACGAGACAGCTCAGAACTCTGTGATACGCTTGACCTTATGCTGACATGTGTGTTAGACAAACCTTATGATTTCTATGTAGAGGCAGATGTTAAGGGTAAGACAAACGGCTATATAGGTCCTGGTCTTACGCTTGGTCTGACAAAGCGAAATGCCTTTCGTGGCGGTGAGAAACTTGACTTCAACCTGTATGGAAACTATGAATGGCAGACAGGACATGACATAGAAGGAAGCTCTACAGGTGTCAACTCTTATGAATATGGTGCGTCAGTTGCGATAGATTTTCCTCGTCTGTTTATTCCACGCATACGAAGATACCGATTCTTTACAACGCCATCAACAATAGTTAAAGGCTCTATGAACATTGTCAACAGAGCAAAGTATTTCCGCAGACACGTCATTTCGGGTGAATTTACGTATAATTTCCAGACGTCTGCCACGTCTAAACATTCTTTCAGTCCTTTGGTTTTAGAATACGACTATATGAACAAGATGACTGATAAGTTCAGAGAAATACTTGAACAGAGTCCTTATCTAAAAGTTGCTATGATGGATGTTCTTATTCCAAAGATGCGCTATACGTATAGCTATTCAAGTCCGCAGAGATATAGAAACCCAATATATTGGGAAACAACCATCAGCGAATCGGCAAATATTACGTCGGCTGTTGGTGCGCTGTTTGGTAACAAATGGAATGAAAAGGACAAGAAGATATTTAAAAATCCATACGCTCAATACATCAAAATTGAGTCTGACTTGCGTAAGACGTGGACACTGTCTGAACATACGCAAGTCGTCGGACACTTAAACGCAGGTATTGTGTACAGATTCGGTAATTCTGAGAGTGTTCCGTATATTGAACAGTTTTATGTGGGAGGTGCCAATTCCATTCGAGCTTTCAATGTCCGCACTATTGGTCCTGGTGGTTTTGTAAACCAGAATCGCCGATTCTCATACATGGATCAGACTGGCGATGTGAAGTTTGTTGCCAATTTGGAGTATAGAACGCGACTGTTTGGCAATCTCAACGGAGCAGTTTTCATAGACATGGGTAATGTTTGGACCGTTCACAAGGATGACTACCGCAACGATACACAGCTGAAATTCTCAAAGGTCTTTGACCAGTTGGCTATTGGTACAGGCGTTGGTTTGCGCTATGACCTTGACTATTTCGTGTTGCGACTGGACTGGGGATTTGGTCTACATCTGCCTTACGACACTGGCAAGTCTGGTTTCTACAACATACCTTCGTTCCGAGACGGACAGAGTATACATCTTGCAATAGGTTATCCATTCTAAAACGCAATAAGTCATAAAAGTAGTAAAACACATAATACGTTTGATTTTATGGACCGTTCTTGGTCTGTATCTGTCAATTATACTGTTGGGAAGTATTCCGGCAGTACAGCGATATATGGGTAACACTGCTGCTGCGCTTATTTCCGACAAGTTAGGTACGCGAGTAGAAGTAGGCTCTGTCAGTTATGGACTGCTCAACAGGTTTGTCGTCGACGATTTGTCAATATACGACAAATCGGGTTTGGAGATGCTGAAAGTATCGCGTGCCTCAGCAAAACTCAGTATCAGGGAATTGTTGCGAGGCAATATTGTCATCACGTCGTCGCAGCTTTTTGGCGCCAATGCCAAGCTGTATAAGGCAGACGTGCAGTCTATGCCTAACTATCAGTTTGTTATAGACTCCTTGAAAAGCGATAGCGACAAATCTTCCGAATTGCATCTTGCCATCCATTCTCTAATCGTTAGGAATGGGGAAGTTAGCTACGACGTAACGAACGTGCCGGAAACCAAAGGCATATTAAATCCTTCTCACATTCATATATCAAACCTCAGTTCTCACATTGTCTTAAAGAATCTGACAGACAAGGCGTTCGACATAAAGGTAAAGCGATTGTCGTTTAGTGAGAAGTCGTCGCTCGACGTGCGCTCATTGATATTCCGCCTGAAGGTAGATGACGACAAGTATGTTATAAAGGATTTCACGTTTGAACTCCCGTCAACAAAACTTCATACAGACAGTATTTGTATTGATGCAGGCAAGCAGTTTATGTATGCCGCAAAGTTAGACAAATCGTATATAAACTTGACTGACTTAAAGTGTTTGGACAAGTCTCTCGACATAAACAAACACTTCTCCCTGTCGTGCAATATAGATGGTGATAAAGACAGGTGCAACATTCAGAGGCTGTTGCTTGGTACGTCTGATAAAGGATTGCTGTTTGACGGCGACATAAGGCTATACAACATGCAGAATTCTGCTGACTGGATGGTTCATGTCAGAAAGTTCTTTGCAGACACGCCGACGCACCAACTGTTTGCCAATAAGCTGATAAAGGACAGAGAAACGTCAGAAATGCTTTCAAGACTCGGAAACATAATATTTGTTGGCGATATAAACAGCAGGGACAAAACATACACGGCAAAAGGTGAATTAACTACTGGTACGGGCAAAATCAGTCTTGACCTGTCTGCTGTCAACGATGTTCTGAATGCCAATATATCTACACCCGATTTAAATCTCGAAACGCTGTTGGGCAACAATCGACTGGGCACTGTTGCCGGCACTGTCAGCATAAGAAGCAAGGGGCTGCTGCGCAATGCCGTCAGTTCACATGTTGTCGGCAAAGCAGATGTCAAGCATGTTTATTATAACGGCTCCAGGTATCAGAACATTTCTTTTGACGGTGCATACCATGACCGAATATTCGACGGTACACTGAGCATGGACGACCCTAACAATGGTGTTGCTAAACTGAAAGGCTATTTTAACTGGCACAAAAGAGTGCCTGAAAACAAGTTTACTGCATCGCTGCAAGGCGTTGATTTATCAAGGTTTAGTCTTTCAGACATGATAAGCGAAGGCGTCGTCAGTTGCACTGTTGACGCCAATACCGTAGGCAGCAATATGGATGATTTGTCTGGTTTTGTAAATGTAAATAATTTCGTTCTGAAAAACGGCAAAAACACTTTCTCCTTCGATAGCCTGCGTTTCAATGCCACACACGACAACAAACTGCACAACATCAGTCTTACCAGCGATTTTGCTGCCGTAGACGTAAGCGGTGAGTTCAACTATCGTACTATCGTCAACAGTCTCAAACGTCTTGTCATCAGCAAGATACCGACACTGTCGAAGTTTACCAACGTTTCATCGCCCATTAACAACCGTCTGTCTATGCATGCCGTAATACGAAATGCAGATTTTCTCAAACTGCTGCACGACAAGGACATCGTTCTCGAAACACCTGTATATATAGAAGGTATGCTCGACGACACTCGCAATGCCGTGAACATGACGTTTAATGCCGACAAGTTCTCTTATGACGGTACGAGATACGAGAATGCCGTCGTCAACATGAAGACCTCTGCCGACACACTCTATGTTGACGGCACGATAGACAAACTGTCTGCTGACGATACGCGAATGAACCTGGATGTCAGGACTAAAGCCATCGACGACAGACTGCTTACTGATGTCGTTTTCTCAAACAATACCCTGCATCCTTTTGGTGGAGAGTTGTCGTTTGCCACTGACTTCATCAAGTCGCTGACTGGCGGGCAGCCAACTGTTGCCACGACGATAAATCCGTCGGAAGTACACTTCGACAACATATCATATAACGTTGAACCGTCGGAAATAGTTTACAGTAATGGCAAGTTGCTGATAGACCATTTTGCCATTGAGAACAACAATCAGCACATCTTCATATCGGGCATGGCGACGAAGCACAGTGAAGATACCGTGAAAGTAGACCTGCAAAACATAAACGTAGACTACATATCCTCTCTGCTCAATGTCAACGGTGTTGAGTTCAGTGGCATTGCCTCAGGCAAGGTGTCGGCTACGTCGGTATTGTCGTCGCCACAGGTTGAGGCTGGCATACAGGTCGACAGTTTTCGTTTTGTCAATGGCAGGTTGGGCACGATGTATGCCGATGCGTCGTGGAGCAAGGCTAAGAACAGCATCGACATAAAGGCAGTATGCGACGACGGACCGTTGGCAAAGACCAATGTCGACGGTTATGTATCGCTCGAAAACAGCTATCTCGACCTCGACATAGAGACTCACAACACGCGCATAGAGTTTCTCGAACACTACATCGGCAGTTTCATGGACAACATCGAGGCACGTGCCGAAGGAAAGATAAAGGTGTTCGGACCGCTTAGCAATGTGAACATAGAGGGTAGGGTGGTAGCCGACGGCGATGTCGAGGTTAAACCTTTGTCTACGAAATACACCCTCAGAAACGATACCGTCAGTTTCTATCCAAACCGAATAGTGTTCAGTCAGGACACTGTCTACGACGTCAACAACAAGCCTGCTGTTGTCAATGGGGCTGTGATGCACAACTACTTAAAGAATTTCAGGTACGACATTAACGTCGATGCCAACGACGTTCTTGCTTTCAACAAGAACAGTTTTGGCGACGACACCTTCCGTGGCACCGTATTTGCAACAGGCAACTGCCATGTAGTAGGCGGCAGCGGAGAGACCGAAATCGACATTGTTGCCACGCCGGAGAAAGGCAGCGTAATAGAATACAACGTAGGCGGAACGTCGTCGGTTGGCACGCAGTCGTTCATACAATGGCACGACAAGAAAACGAAAAACAGCGTTAAGGAAAAGACCTTTGCCGACGACAGCGACAATTCCATTGCCACATTCCTGAAAGAAATGCCGTCAAACCTCTACATGAACTTCCTCATAGATGCCAATCCTAACCTAACGCTGCGACTGCTGATGAACGAAGACAACGGCGACTATATCGACCTGCACGGTCGCGGAGTCATACAGGCAAACTATTTCAACAAGGGAGCGTTCGAGATGTTCGGCAACTATCTCGTAGAGAGCGGCATCTACAAGATGACAATACAGAATGTCTTGAAGAAAGAGTTTCAGTTCTACGAGGGCAGCAGCATCGTTTTCGGAGGCAATCCATACTATGCCGCACTCGACCTCAGGGCTATGTATCCGATAAACGGAGTGAGCCTTTCCGACCTGAACATAGGCAATTCTTTCTCATCCAACAATGTCCGTGTCAACTGTCTGATGAATATAGGCGGTACGCCGATGTCGCCCAACGTAGATTTCGATTTCGAAATGCCTACAGCCAGCGCCAATGCCGAGCAGATGGTGCGCTCGCTCATAAACAGCGAGGAGGAACTCAATCAGCAAGTCATCTACCTGCTTACCATCGGACGCTTCTACAGTCAGGGTGCCAACAACGCTTCGCAGGACGGCACATCGCCAAGCCAGACGAGCCTTGCCATGCAGAGTCTGCTCAGCGGAACGCTGTCACAGCAGCTCAACAGCATGCTTTCTTCAGTGCTGAACGTCAGCAACTGGAATTTCGGAGCCAATATATCGACAGGCAACGAGGGCTGGAACAATGCTGAGTATGAGGGACTTCTGTCGGGCAGACTGCTTAACAACCGACTGCTCATCAACGGTCAGTTTGGCTATCGGGACAATCCGAATGCCACATCGTTTATCGGCGATTTCGACATACGCTATCTGCTGTTTCCTAACGGCAACCTCGCGCTGAAGGTTTACAACCAGTCTAACGACCGCTATTTCACGCGAAACAGCCTAAACACACAGGGCATCGGCATCATCATGAAGAAGGATTTTAGTGGACTGCGCGACCTTTTCAACATAAAAAAGAACGGCAAGAAAACCAAAAAACAGTCGTCAGAACCTGCCGACAGCACCTCGAAAATCCAACCGGAACAATAGAATAATTGTTTCAGGCACCATTTTGCAGAATAAAAACACTAATCAATTTTTGCCCGTTTACCCTCGCGAGAATGCCCGCGAAAGTCGTTTCCGAAATCTGAGGGGCAAAAATCGCCCGTATTTCGCGTTTTGCTGTAATCGTCTGACAGTCAGTTTGTTATCTTGAAATATGTTGAATTTATGCAAGAAACAGATATGTTAAAATTGTCAAAGAGTATGTTTGACATTGTCAAACACACTGTTTGAGGATGCCAAACATAGTGTTTGGGACTCTCAGACACAAAGTTTCGCAAGCCAAAATACGCAAATAAGCGCCTCAAACATACTCTTTGACAATTTTAACACTTATCGCCGACCTCAGAATTAACACAATTTTGCACTTTCAGAGGCTATTCCGCATCTATTTGGAGAGTTTTTCCCTGTCAAAAATTTTCATCATTTTCCGCCCCGAAACAAAATTCCGTTCATTTTGGCACACTTTTTGCTGCAACTTCATCGATAACAAAAAAATATCCCAAATATTTTCGTTTATAACAAACAAAATCATTATTTTTGCAGCAGTATTAACATATTAAACAGCGCACAGCCTATGGCATAAGACCAAAACAAAAGACATATAAGAAATAAAAAGCGTTAGCTTTATTCTTGTTCTATCGAAATCGGCAAAATTTCAAGAGCAACCAAGAGTAAAAGCGAAAACGCTCACGTCAACCGACGTGGGCTTTTGCTCGTATATGAATGCAATGGTGTTTGCCGATACCTGATAGAACGTAGACGAAGTTATTAGTCCACGTTTTTATTTTGTCTATAACTACCGACCACCGGACTACCTTACTACGGGAGAAAGCCCAGTCGCCCAAAAGGATCAAGGCAAAACTACTAAACACATACATTATATGAATACAAAACTACTCTTATTATCGCTCCTCATGAGCATCATGTCCGTTTCTGCCTTCGCAGAAGATGTTGAAATAAATGGAATAAGATACAGTTTGAACGATGAGACATTAGAAGCAGAGGTTATAGATGGTTCATTCTCAGGAGACATCACAATTCCTGAGACTGTAGACTACAACGACAAGACATACAGCGTAACAAGCATTGGTGAAGATGCTTTCAGGTGGTGCTATGACTTGACATCAATAACCATTCCCAACAGCGTAACAAGCATTGGCTACCATGCTTTCTGGCAATGCTATGGCTTGACAGAGTTAACCATTCCCAACAGCGTAACAAGCATCGGAGAGCATGCTTTCGAGGGCTGCGATGGTTTGACATCAATAACCATTCCCAGCAGCGTAACGAGCATTGGCAATGGAGCTTTCTCTTATTGCTATGGTTTAGAATCAATTATTGTAGAAAATGGTAATACTATTTATGACTCGCGCGACAATTGCAATGCTATTATAGAAACCGAAACGAATACGCTTATAGCAGGATGTAAGAATACTGTCATTCCCAACAGCATAACAAGCATCGGCGATGATGCTTTCGATGGCTGTTTTGACTTGACATCAATAATCATTCCCAACAGCGTAACAAGCATTGGCAACGGTGCTTTCTTTAAGTGCTCAGGCTTGACATCGGTAACCATTCCCAACAGCGTAACAAGCATTGGCGATGATGCTTTCGCGTATTGCACAGGCTTGACATCGGTAACCATTCCCAACAGCGTAACAACAATCGGCGATTATGCTTTCTGTGGCTGCGGTGGCTTGACATCAATAACCATTCCCAACAGCGTAACAAGCATTGGAGATCGTGCTTTCTTTGGATGTTCAGGCTTGACATCAGTTACTATTGGCAACAGCGTAACAACAATCGGCGAGTATGCTTTCTGGGATTGCCAAAACTTGACATCTGTAATATCTTTGATAGAAGAACCATTTGAGATAAACGAAAATACATTCTGCTATTGGGTTGAAGATCACGACGAGTTTACCACAGCCACTCTTTATGTTCCAGTAGGAACGAAGGAGAAATATGAAAGCGTGCCGGCATGGAACAGGTTTGCAAACATCGTCGAAGGCATAGAGAACGCTGTCAAGTCGGTAGAGTCAGACGCTAAGGCTGAGGAAACGGAGCGCTACAACGTCAGCGGACAGAGAATCAGCTCGCCTCAGAAAGGTCTGAACATGGTGAAGATGAGCGACGGCACGACAAGAAAAGTTATGTGTAAATAGAAAGTAAAGGGCAGCAAAGTCAAAAGTTGCAAATAAAGATACATCCATCTAACAGCATACGCCCTGAGAGTTGCAATGCAACTTTCGGGGCATATTTGTTACATTGTAATAATTTAAAAGAAGACAATAATCTGCCAATAGGGTGAAAGTTAGAAAAATAATGTGTACCTTTGCATCCCATAAGGAATTAACAGTTAGAGCATAATGATAGATACATCGGCATTTCAGGGCAAGACGGCAGCATACTACACGTTAGGCTGCAAGCTGAATTTTTCGGAGACGTCAACCTTCGGACGCATGTTGCAGGATATGGGCGTGAGGACTGTATCGGGCGACGAGAAAGCTGACATCTGCCTGATAAACACTTGTTCTGTAACTGAGGTAGCCGACCATAAGTGCAGACAGACGATTAAGAGGATGATACGCCAGCATCCCGATGCTTTTGTAGTTGTTACCGGATGCTATGCTCAGCTGGAACCGGAAACGATAGTAAAGATTGACGGTGTAGACCTTGTGCTTGGGTCAAACGAGAAGGCACAGCTAATAGATTTCCTCAGCGATGCATGGAGCGGAAAGACAACGGCAAAATCGATTCACACTGTAGAAACGAAGAATATAAAATCGTTTGCTCCAAGTTGTTCGCGTGGAAACAGAACAAGATTCTTCCTGAAAGTGCAGGACGGCTGCAACTACTTCTGCACATATTGCACCATACCTTATGCTCGCGGTTTCTCTCGCAATCCGTCTATAGAGTCGCTCGTAGCTCAGGCAGAACAGGCAGCAGAAGAGGGTGGAAAGGAGATTGTTCTTACTGGTGTGAACATCGGCGATTTCGGTGCTACAACTAAGGAACGCTTCATAGATCTTGTGAAGGCGCTGGACAGGGTTGAAGGTATTAAGAGATTTCGTATTAGTAGTCTGGAACCCGACTTGATAGACGATGAACTGATAGAATATTGTGCTGGAAGCCGAGCCTTTATGCCACATTTTCATATTCCGTTGCAGAGTGGTTCGGATGCTGTCCTGAAGCTGATGCACCGCAGATATGACACCAGTTTGTTTGCACATAAGATAGAACTGATAAAGAAATGTATGCCTAACGCTTTTATAGGTGTGGATGTTATGGTCGGTACGCGTGGCGAATTGCCGGAGTATTTTGAGGAGACATACAGCTTTCTGGAGAGGCTTGACGTTACGCAACTGCACGTATTTCCATATAGTGAACGACCAGGCACTGCCGCGCTGAAAATACCTTACATAGTAGACGATAAGGAAAAGAAAATCCGCTCAAAACGACTTCTGGAATTATCAGACTGTAAGACGTTTGCGTTCTATGAGTCGTATATGGGCAAGACAGCAGAGGTGTTGCTGGAGAAAGCCGTAAGAGGTAGGGGAATGCATGGTTTTACGGAAAACTATATACGCGTTGAATTACCTATGAAACAGGCAGACAGTGAGTTGGACAACCAGATAGTAGAGGTGCGCTTGGGCGATTTCAACCGCGATAAGACAGCACTGATGGCTGAAATAATAAAACGATAGTCATGGACAAGACCGCAGTTGTTATTTTGAATTGGAATGGCAGAAGCATGTTGGAGAAATATATTCCTACAGTATTGGGAAACTCTGACGGTGCTGTAATATATGTTGCAGACAATGCTTCGACAGATGATTCACTCGATATGCTGTCGGAGAAATTCCCGCAGGTAAGACAGATTGTGCTCGACAAGAATTATGGTTTTGCTGATGGTTATAATAAAGCATTACAGCAGGTAGATGCGGAATATTTTGTTTTGCTCAATAGCGATGTGGAGGTTACTCCCGGATGGTTGCAGACGCTGGTAGACTTCATGGATGAGAACAGGCAAGTTGCTGCCTGTCAGCCAAAGATATGTTCCGTCAGCAACAGACAGATGTTTGAGTATGCAGGTGCGTCAGGTGGTTTTATAGACCGCTATGGCTATCCTTTCTGTCGCGGACGATTATTTGATACGATAGAAGAAGATAAAGGTCAATATGACGATGTGGTTGATGTATTTTGGGCAACGGGCGCCTGTATGATAACAAGAGCGCAAACATATAATGAGGTTGGTGGACTGGACGGACGATTTTTCGCACACAGCGAGGAAATAGACTATTGCTGGCGACTGAAACTGAAGGGCTATCGCGTATGCTGTGTGCCACAAAGTGTGGTTTATCATGTTGGCGGTGGAACATTGCAGAAGTCTAATCCACGTAAGACATATTTGAATTTCAGAAATAATCTGACAATGCTTTACAAAAACCTGCCTGATCACGAATTGAAGCATGTGATGTTTGTACGTTGGTTTTTAGACTATGTTGCTGCATTCGAGATGCTTATTCTGGGCAGGAACTTTGGGGATTTCAGGGCTATATATAAGGCTCGGAAAGATTTTCACAAATGGAAACATGACTTCGACAAAGACCGAAGCTATATATTGCAATCTGCGAAGGATAATAATGTTCAGGGGAAATATAGTTTCCTATTGTTGTTAAGATACTACATGAAAAGACAAAAGAAATATAGCCAGCTGTTGAAATAAGGCTGGCTATATTATTTATTTTGAAGTGGTTTAACGCTAACCACTGTAGGTTTTGCCGTTAACCGTGAAACTGAATGGATGTGAATCTGAATTAAATCTGATAGGTCTGTTAGGGTTTCCTATCAATCCAACTGCATAACTGTTTTTATAACTGTCTTTTTTCATATGACAACAACTGCCATTGGCATTCAAAAAGTCATATTCTTTGATACTCTTTAGTTTTTTGTATTGACTTTATACAACACATTTCACAATGTTTGCGTTCCCATTTCATCATCAATTGCAAATATAATTCAAAGGTTTTAAATATTCAATTATTTTTTTGATTACTTTAATATTATGTTTTACCAACTCCCTTGTTTCATCATCCGCGTACCATTGATATTTAGAAATCATCTATTGTCATTGGTTTTTCTTTTTGCACCGTTGTACCAGAGTTCTCACTTTCTTCTGGGAATCGCAACGATTCTCTGATATTTCCGTTTTCATCAAGATATTCTGAATCGTCCTCTACGATACTGTCTTGTTGTATGGTAACCTTATTTGAAGATGAATATCCAGAACAGTTATATAAATATGGTGGTACTTCGTCGCTGCTTGGTTTCTCAAACAGAGCATGATATTGCTTGAAGGCAGGGTCGTTGAGAAGTGACTGCAAGAAATATCCGCATATAGGTAAAGCAGTTCTGCTGCCTTGTCCTAAGGCACCTGTTCGGAAATGAATGCTCCTGTATTCGCCTCCTACCCATGCACCGACAACAATCTTCGGACTGACGCCCATAAACCAAGCATCGGAATGGTTGTTTGACGTTCCCGTCTTTCCACCAAATTGTGTATCTCTGATATTACCTATATATCCGCGCAGGGGTTGAGATGTTCCTCCACCGTCGTTGACACCAGACATAAGCATCTGTTGCATGAGGAATGCAGACTTTAATGGAATGACTTGATGCTCGTCGGTAGGAGCGTTGTACACCTCATTGCCGTATTTGTCGACAATGTGTGTAACAAGTACGGGTTCATGGTGCTTTCCCTGATTGGCTATTGTTGAATATGCATTTGTCAGTTCCAGCAGGTTCACGTCAGAAGATCCCAAGGCAAGAGATGGTTCTTCCTCCATAGAACTCTTGATACCCATATCATGTGCTGTTTTAATGATATTTCTTATACCCATTTCCTGTCCGAGCCTGACAGCAATGGAGTTGATGCTCCTCGCAAAAGCGGATTTCAACGGAATAGAGTCGCCAGTGAAACGTCCGTCTGCATTGTGTGGAGTCCATGTTACTTCCTGATGTTTCTTTTTGTCATATACTTGCATGGAAATATACTCATCTCTTCGTTTATCGCATGGCGACAGACCCTGATTACAAGCTTCTGTGTATACAAACAATTTAAAGGTAGAACCAGGTTGTCGCATGGCTGTAACCTTGTCATATTTCCATGTGTCGAAATCAATATCTCCAACCCATGCCTTGACGTGTCCTGTCTGTGGCTCCATAGCTACAAAAGAACAGTGCATGAAACGCACCATATAACGTATGGAGTCCATAGTGCTCATTTCCTTTTCTATCTTTCCTTTCTCATAGTCAAACAGTTTAACTTTGTGTGGCAGGTTAAGATAGTAGTTGACAGAGTCAATATTGTTTTTGTATTTATTACACAACAGTTGATATACAGGCAGTTTCTTTGCGATGTTTTCTATGAAATTAGGGATGATGTTTCCATTCTCATCGCGCCAAACTTCTTGTTTGCCCCAGTGGTTTTCGAATCGTTGCTGCACTGTCTTCATTTGCTTCATGGCAGCATCTTCGGCATACTTCTGCATGCGAGTGTCTATGGTCGTATAAATCTTCAGTCCTGAACTGTATAGGTCATATTCGTCGATTTCTGCCCAATTCTTCTGCAAGTATTTGGCAACAGCCTCTCGGAAATACTGTGCTTCGCCGTCGTAGTTGTTTTCTACACTATAATTAAGTTTGATAGGTATTTTGCAAATTGAATCGCATTCTTCTTTAGACAAATCACCTTGAGCAACCATGTTATATAAAACAGTATTTCTTCTTTTTATAGAATTCTCTGGATGACTGAGCGGATTGTAGAATGTAGTTGCTTTCAACATTCCCACAAGAATGGCTGCCTCTTCTGTTTTGAGTTCTTTCGGAGTTGTTCCGAAATATGTCTTCGCTGCAGTTTTGATACCAAAGGAATTGGAACCGAAATCTACTGTATTGGCATACATTGTCAGAATTTCCTTTTTATCGTAAGATAGTTCCAGTTTTGTTGCAATAATCCACTCCTTGCTTTTCATTATAAGAATCTTCACACCTGGTATCTTACCGAGCAATCCTGTTGAATATTGAGTTCTTACACGAAACATGTTCTTAGCCAACTGCTGAGTTATGGTCGATGCTCCACGTGCATCATTGCGTAAAATAGCATCTTTTATTGCTCCGAACATACCAATTGGATCAATGCCATGATGACGGTAGAAACGCTCATCTTCCGTGTCAATGAGTGCTTTCCAGAACATAGGATTTACTTCTTCATACTCAACAGGCGTTCTATTTTCATTGAAATATTTTCCTATAACTTTGCCATCAGCACTATATATGATAGATGCTTCATTTGTCGGCGGTTTCTTAATGGCAGCAAAACCTGGTGATTTGCCAAACAGCCATAGAAAGTTTATGTCAACCATTCCAAAATAAAGGAATATGGCTACGATGGTGGAAACTATGGTTAGAAGTGTTTTTGTGTACCATCGTTTTCCCTTGTAAAGTCCCACGTACCATTTGGGAAAATGTGTTATCTTCTGCCATATATTGATAAATAATTGCTTTATCATGGTGTTGTATTAATTTTCCTTTTGTTATTTATATAGTTTATTATATTGTCCTTGTCGTCAGGATAGAACCAACATGTAGAAATGTCTTTCTTAAACCATGTAAGTTGTTTCCGTGCATATTCGCGAGTGTTGCTTTGTATTTTTGTTATTGCTTCATCAAGCGAAATTTTATGTTCTATGTACTCAAACAATTCCTTGTATCCCACTGTGTTCAGTGAGTTTACCCCCTTGTATTTGTAAACACTCTTTGCTTCGCCAAGCATGCCGTTGTCCATCATGTCGCAAACACGTTGGTTAATTCTATTGTAAAGTGTCCCACGATACATGTTTAGTCCTATCTTCACAATGTCAAACGGTCTTTTCTTATGAATGTTATTTCTGAAAGAAGAATAACTTTGTCCTGTTTGATGTATGATTTCAAGTGCATGAACAACCCTGCGTGGATTGTTTCGGTCGACAATATTCCAGTATTCTGGGTCTAATTTCTTAAGTTCTTCAACTAAACAAGGCAATCCTTCATCATACAGTCGTTGTCTCATAGTGTTTCGAACATCATCATTTACCGTTGGAATGTCGTCAATGCCTTTGCACACGGCGTCAATATACATCATACTGCCACCAGACAGGATTGATACATTTGTATATTTCGACTCAGAGCTGATGACCTTTATGGCATCGCTTTCAAACATTGCTGCGCTGTAATATTCATATAGATTCTTGCATCCTACGAGATGATGTTTTACTGTACTCATCTGCTCCTTAGTAGGTGCTGCTGTCCCAATAGGTATTTCTTTGTATATTTGCCGCGAGTCGGCATTTATGATAGAAGCGTTGAAATGCCGAGCAATCTCTATACAGGTTTCGGTTTTCCCAACACCTGTTGGACCTACAATGACTATAAGCGTATGCACTATCTGATAATTCCTCGTTTTGAAGAGCTGACGAAATCGATAACGTGTTGAATTTCTTTTGTTATAGGAAGCGTTTTCTTTATTTCTTCAATTCCTTCTGAAAGGATACCTTTTGAGTAGAGCAGTCGATATGCTTCATGCAGTTGTTCTATCTGTTCGTTGCTGAACCCACGACGTCTCAGCCCTATGATGTTGATGCTTGCATAGCGTATAGGTTCTTTCCCTGCAATAATATATGGTGGAATATCTTGACTTGTGCGACTTCCGCCTTGTATCATGACATAACCGCCAATGCGACAGAACTGATGAATAAGTACCTCTGCGCTAATAATAGCGTTGTCTTCAATAATAACTTCTCCAGCTAATTTTGTAGAGTTGCCGATAATACAGTTGTTCCCAACAATACAGTCGTGTGCAACGTGCATGTTTTCCATCAGAAGATTGTTGCTTCCAACAATGGTTGTACCTTTTGATGCTGTGCCACGAGAGATGGTAACATTCTCTCTTATGCTGTTGTTGTCGCCAATTTCGCAGATACTTTCTTCACCTTTAAACTTTAGGTCTTGTGGCTTCGTAGAAATGCTGGCACCAGGGAAAAACTCATTGTTGTTGCCAATTCTTGCTCCGACATTTATAGTTACACTGTTTTGCATAACATTGTTGTCGCCTATAACAGTGTCCTTGTCTATGTAGCAGAAAGGACCTATTATATTGTTATCTCCAAGTTTTGCTTCTGGATGAATGTAGGCTAACTGACTTATCTGATTCATGATATTATTTGTTTTTTACTATTTGAGCTGTGAATGTTGCTTCTGAAACAATCTTGTCGCCAACGAAGATGTATCCTTTCATAGAACTTACACCATGTCTTATCGGTGCCAACAGGTCAACTTTAAATATTAATGTATCGCCTGGCACAACTTTTTGTCGGAACTTGACGCCATCTATTTTCATGAAATATGTAGACCAACGCTCAGGTTCTTCAAGTGTATTCAGTACAAGCAGACCACCGCATTGTGCCATTGCTTCTATCTGAAGTACGCCAGGCATGACCGGTTCTTGTGGAAAGTGTCCTACAAAGAAAGGTTCATTGCTTGTTACGTTCTTAACACCAATTATACTTGTTGCACCTATTGATATCACTTTGTCAACAAGTTGCATAGGGTAGCGATGTGGCAACAGTTCGCGAATGCGAATGTTGTCCATTACAGGTTCGTCGTTAGGATCATATATAGGTGCCTGAATCTCATGCTTTTTTATTTCTTTACGCATGAGACGGGCAAACTTGTTGTTTATGGTATGACCTGGGCGTGTAGCAATGATGCGTCCTTTGATAGGCTTTCCAATCAGCGCCATGTCTCCAATGATGTCGAGCAGCTTGTGTCGTGTACATTCGTTGTCCCAGACAAGTGGTTTGTTCTGTATGTAGCCTAAGTTGTTTGCATCCATGTGGGGAACTTTCAGCATGTCTGCAAGTGTGTCAAGACGTTCCTGTGTTGTCTGTCTTTCGTAAATGACAATGGCATTATCCAAGTCTCCGCCTTTAATAAGGTTGGCTTGCAACAGAGGTTCTATGTCTCTTACAAATACGAAAGTACGTGCAGGAGCAATCTCTTTTGCAAAATTACTTACGTTATCAATGGTAGCAAACTGACTGTTTATAAACTTGGATTCAAAAGAACACATTGCCGTTATTGAAAATTCTTCATCAGGAAGAATAGTTATGCATGATCCTGTTTTATCATCCTTAACTTCTATTTTCTTTCTAATAATGTACCAGTTCTTTGGGGCATTTTGTTCTTCTATGCCTATCTGTTGTATTTTCTCAACATACATGATTGCAGAACCATCAAGTATAGGAAATTCTGGACCGTTTACTTGTATGAGGCAGTTGTCTATACCCATAGCATAGAGTGCTGCCAGCCCGTGTTCCACTGTTGATACTTTGACATCACCATTTCCCAATACTGTTCCTCGTTGTGTGTCTACAACCTTTTCTGCAACAGCATTTATAGTAGGATTGCCTTCAAGGTCTATGCGCTGAATTACATAGCCTGTATTTTCAGGAGCAGGATTGAACGTTACAGTAAGGTTTAATCCTGTGTGTAATCCTTTGCCAAATAGGGAGAAACTACCTTTAAGAGTTTTTTGTTTTATCATATATGTTTTGTTTATTCTTTAATTCATCTATTTCCTTTTTCATTTCGTTAAGCTGCGTATACATTTCACTCAGTCTGCGGTAAACAGCATACGACTTCATATAAGTCTTGGCATCGATAGCAGGCGAACCAACAATTGTCAGTCCTTCTTTCTTTATAGAGCCTGTTATACCAGCCTGTGCACCTACGGTAGTATGGTCTGTAATGTGCAGATGTCCTGCTATTCCAACTTGGCCGCCAAACATACACCATTCTCCAAGCTTTGTACTTCCTGCCACACCGCATTGTGCTGCCATGACAGTATTGCTGCCTACTTCCGCATTGTGTGCTATTTGTATAAGGTTGTCGAGTTTTGCGCCCTTTCTGATATATGTACTTCCCATAGTAGAACGGTCAATACATGTATTAGCACCTATCTCTACGTCGTCTTCTATTGTTACGATTCCTATTTGTGGCATCTTGTCGTAGCCATTCTCTGTTGGCGCAAATCCAAATCCGTCAGCACCGATGACTGCGCCGGAATGTATTGTAACGCGATTACCAACTTTGCAACCCTGATAAATAGAGACATTTGCATTTATGATGCTATTGTTGCCTATGGTTACGTTGTCCCCTATGCATGCATGTGGAAATATCTGTGTGTTGTCGCCTATAACGGCATTGTCGCCTATAACGGCAAAGGCTCCGACATAGCAGTTCTCACCGATTTTAGCACTTGGTGAGATTGATGCGAGCGAATTAATGCCTTGTTTCTTCGGCTTCATAGATTCATATATTTGTAGCAAGTGAGCTACACATTCGTATGCATTCTCTACGCGAATAAGAGTTGTCGTTACCGGATGCTCAAGTTCAACATCCTTGTTGATAAGCACAACGCTCGATTTAGTTTCGTAAATGTAATGTGTATATTTAGGGTTTGACAGGAAGGAAATGGCACCGTCATGTCCTTCCTCTATCTTTGCAAACGAGTTTACTTTTGCGTTTTCATTGCCTTCTATTGTTCCTTGTATTAGCTCGGCAATTTGTTTTGCTGTAAATTCCATTTCTTTTCGTATATATTTTAATTCTGCAAAAATACAAATAATTATTTAATATCTATGATAACATAGATAATATTTACGAATTTTTTTAGAAAGTAGCGATACGTTAAGTATTTCTGATACTTCAGTTATGTCTTTTATCGTACCGTCTTTGTACAGAATGTCTATATTGTCATCGTTCACGTCATACATGTCTTTGTGTATGGTATTGATGCTGTATAGGTATGTTGTATCTTCGATTTTAAAGTTATACTTCTTCGCTATCTTTTCCCTCAGCTCGTTTATGTATTCTTCTGTAAATGGTTTGTCGCTTATCTCGACCTTGAAAAGACATCGGTTTATGAGTGCAGTAGAAAGCAATGAAAGAATCTTGTCTTCGTTCTGACTCCAAACCTTAACAGCGCACCATATATCGTTGTCATCTAATAGTTTATAGTTTTTCAATAAATTATTTTCCAATGATAGGTCGCTGTGCGATATTTTATTCTTGAGGAAGTATTTTAGAGCTGGCGAAGCAAAAATATCTACACCGTTTCTTGTCAGAAATCTTGCCCTCAAAAGAGTATTGACAAGCATCTTTTCACATGCAACTGTAGTCTTGTGCAGATATACTTGCCAGTACATCAGTCGTCGTGAAGTAAGATAATTCTCTATCGAGTAAATTCCTTTTGAACTGACTACAAGTCTGTCGTCTACGACATCAAGCATTTTTATTATTCTGTCTGAACCAATATTTCCGTCTGTAACGCCACAGAAGAAACTGTCTCGACACAGATAGTCAAGCCTGTCCATGTCGAGTTGGCTGCTTATCAGTTGATGAAGAAAACGCTTGTTGTATTCGTCTTTAAATATCTTTATAGCCAACGACAGTTCTCCGTTAAACTCCCTGTTCATTTCCTCCATCATCAGCAGCGACATTTCCTCGTGCGATATGCCGTTCATCAGTGTATGTTCAAGCACATGCGAGAATGGACCATGACCAACATCGTGTAGCAGAATAGCTGCCTCTACGGCTTCCGCTTCGCTGTCGAAAATGAATATTCCCTTTTGCCTGAGTGAATTTATAGCCTCGCTCATCAGGTGGAAAGCACCTAATGAATGTTGGAAACGCGTATGCTGTGCTCCAGGATAGACTACCGATGCCAGACCATTTTGCCTTATTCGGCTCAGGCGTTGCACCGTAGAATGCTTAACAATGTCAAGTAGCAGTCCTTTAGGTATTCTGATAAACCCGAAGACTGCATCGTTGATAATCTTGCTGTCGGTCATTTCTTTTATTGCCAAATATGTTTCAGCTCCTCAGCCATTTCCTCTTGTAGGACTTTTGCCTGTTCTGCAGCGCGTCCAGCAAAGTCTTCACCGTTGCTTGCATATATTATTCCGCGCGATGAGTTTACGAGCAGTCCGCAGTCGCTGTTCATTCCGAAGCTGCATACTTCCTGTAGGCTGCCACCCTGTGCTCCAACTCCAGGCACAAGCAGGAAATGGTCTGGAACAATCTCTCTTATTCTTTGGAACATTCGTCCCTGTGTGGCGCCAACGACATACATCATGTTTTCTTCGTCGCCCCATCTCTGCGATGAGCGCAGTACTTTCTCAAACAGTCGTTCACCGTTGCAGTCTTCTGATAACTGGAAGTCATATGAACCCTTGTTGCTTGTCAGTGCAAGCAGTATGACCCATTTGCCTTCATATCCCAAGAAAGGTGTTACGCTGTCTTCGCCCATGTATGGTGCAACAGTCAGCGAGTCAACATCGTATGTCTCGAAGAATGTGCGTGCATACATGGCAGATGTGTTGCCAATGTCACCGCGCTTTGCGTCAGCAATAATGAAGTGGTTGGGGTAGTTCTTTTTCAGATAGTCTATTGTCTTTTCAAATGCCATGAGTCCCTTTACACCTGTACTCTCATAGAACGCGAGGTTGGGCTTGTATGCCACGCAGTAGGCTGCGGTAGCATCTATAATGGCTTTGTTGAAACAGAATATAGGGTCTTCTTCCGTAAGCAGATGTTGTGGTATCTTCTTGATGTCAGTATCAAGACCCACGCAAAGAAACGATTTCTTTGTGCGTATTTGTTGTATAAGCTCTTGTCGTGTCATAGTATCCTCAGTTTTATGGATTATTTAAAAGCGACTTTATCTTTTATATTCTATTCAGAATTAAGTGTGTATATACTTACAGTTCTGATTCCTTCAGACGTTCAGCGTTTTCGGCAACGGTCAGTGCATCAATCATTGGCTGTATGTCGCCTCCGAGAAATCCTTGCAGGTCGTGTGTCGTGAAGCCGATACGGTGGTCGGTAACGCGTCCCTGCTGGAAGTTATAGGTGCGTATTTTAGCAGAGCGGTCGCCTGTACTGACAAGGCTTTTGCGTCGTGATGCTATGTCGTCGACATATTTCTGATGTTCCTTGTCATATATAAAGGTATATAGTCTCGACAAGGCGCGCTCTTTGTTCTTCGGCTGGTCGCGTGTCTCGGTACATTCTATGAGTATCTCTTCACTTTCGCCAGTGTTAGGATTCTTCCACATGTAACGCAGGCGTACACCCGATTCCACCTTGTTGACGTTCTGTCCACCGGCTCCCGATGAGCGGAAGGTGTCCCATTTTATTTCTCCTTCGTTGATGTTTACCTCAAACTTGTCGGCTTCTGGCAGTACAGCCACTGTTGCTGCCGACGTCTGCATGCGTCCGTTACTCTCTGTAACAGGCACTCGCTGCACGCGGTGCACTCCCGATTCGTATTTCAGAATACCGTAGACATCGGTACCGCTGACGGCAAAGTCAATCTCTTTGAAACCTCCTACGGCACCTTCCGACACGCTTGTTATCGACAGTTGCCATCCTTTCTGGTCGCAATAGCGCTTATACATATTAAATAAGTCGCCAGCAAACAGACAAGCCTCGTCGCCTCCTGTACCTGCGCGTATCTCCATCTGCACGTTCTTTGCATCCTCTGGATCTTTCGGAACGAGAGCCAGTTTTATTTCTTCTTCAAGTTTTGGTTGCAGTGCCTCGTTCTCTGCCAGTTCTTCGCGAGCCATGTCCTTCATGTCAGGGTCGCTCTCGTTGGCCAGTATGTCTTTGGCTTCTGCTATGGTGTTCAGGCATGCGATGTATCGTTTTCGTGCATCCATGATGTCGCCCAAATCCTTATATTCCTTTGTCAGTTTAACGTAGCGGTTCTGGTCGGCAATGACGTTAGGGTCGGTTATCAGCGTTGACACCTCCTCATAGCGTGCTTCCAGACCGTCAAGTTTCTGTAATATACTGTTATTCTCTGCCATTTTATTATTTGTTGTTTAATATTCGAACACGCCGTGCTCTGATTTTATAGTTAGACTCTTTGTTCCTTCATCAACATGTCCTACCACCTGTGCGTCAATGTTGAACGACTTTGATATTTCGATAATGCTGTCTGCCATGTCTGGACTGACGTAAATTTCCATGCGGTGTCCCATGTTGAACACTTGATACATCTCTTTCCAGTCGGTGCCGGAGCATTGGTGTATGGCGTGGAACAACGGTGGAGTAGGAAAGAGGTTGTCTTTCACCACATGGCAGTTGTCGCTGACGAAGTGCAGCACTTTTGTCTGTGCTCCTCCCGTGCAGTGTACCATGCCGTGAATGTCTTTCCTGTGGTTATCGAGTATTTTCTTTATTACCGGTGCGTATGTGCGTGTCGGCGAAAGAACCAGTTTGCCTGCGTCAATAGGGGAGTTCTCTACGCTGTCGGTCAGTCGGTATTTCCCGCTGTAGACGAGTTCGTCGGGTACGGCATGGTCGTAGCTTTCCGGATAGTTTTCGGCAAGATATTTTGCAAACATGTCGTGTCTTGCACTTGTTAGTCCGTTGCTTCCCATGCCTCCGTTGTAATGTTTCTCGTATTTAGCCTGTCCTGTAGACGACAGTCCTACTATGACATCGCCCGGACGTATGTTGGCGTTGTCGATGACGTCGGAACGCTTCATGCGGCACGTTACAGTCGAATCTACTATTATAGTACGCACGAGGTCGCCCACGTCAGCCGTTTCTCCGCCTGTCGGATATATGCCAATGCCCATTTCCCTCATCTCTGCCAGCAGTTCGTCGGTACCGTTTATTATTGCCGAAATCACTTCTGCTGGAATGAGCATCTTGTTTCTGCCTATCGTACTGCTTACGAGAATGTTGTCTACGGCACCCACGCACAGCAGGTCGTCGGTATTCATGACGATAGCATCCTGTGCTATTCCTTTCCACACCGACAGGTCGCCTGTTTCCTTCCAGTACATATATGCAAGGCTCGACTTTGTTCCTGCGCCGTCAGCATGCATAATGTTGCAATATTCAGGGTCGCCTCCGAGTATGTCGGGTATAATCTTGCAGAATGCCTGTGGGAATATTCCCTTGTCGATATTCTTAATGGCGTTGTGTACGTCTTCCTTTGCCGCACTCACACCACGCATCATATAACGGTTGTTACTCATATCTATTTATTGCTTATTCTTTGTTTTTCTTTTCAGTGTTCCATATCCTCCAGCTTTCTTCGGCTTGCTTTATCAGCATAGTGTAGCCGTTGCTTACGGTTGCTCCCATGCCTGCTGCCTTTTTCATGAACAGCGTTTCGGCTGGATTGTAGACAAGGTCGAAGCACAGGTGTCTGTCGCTTATCCATCCGTAGTTTATAGGTGGGCAGGTGTCTGTGTCGGGCATTGTGCCGCACGGGGTACAGTTTACGATTACTGTATGTTGCTGCATAATGTCTCTTGTCAGTTTTTCGTATGTCGTATAGTTGCTGCCGTCGTGTTCTTTGCGACTGACAAGCACTGTCTTAATATTATTTTTCGTCAGCACATGGTTTACGGCAGTAGCAGCACCACCAGTCCCCAGTACCAGCGCTTTTGTGTGGCAGGGCTTCAGCAGTGGACTTATAGCCTGCCAGAAGCCAGTTATGTCAGTGTTGTAGCCTGTCGTCCGCATCGGCTTTCCGTCTTTATCGCGTTCTATCTTGATGACATTTACGGCTCCAACCTCACTTGCTTCCGCATCGATGTCGGTCAACAGGTGCATGACTTGCTGCTTGTAGGGTATCGTAACGTTAAGTCCTGCCAGTTGACGGTTTGTGTTTATCAGTTCCGTCAGTTGTCCTGCCGTTTCCAACTCATAGTTGTTGTATGCAGCGTCGATGCCTTCTTTCTTAAAGAATCCGTTAAAATAGTCCTTTGAGAAACTGTGCCCGAGCGTTCTGCCTATGAGTCCGTATTCTGTCATTTCTGTCGTTTGCCGTTGTCAATTTATTTCGTTGCGAGATACATCGTGCATATTCCTGATGTCAGACGTTTGAATGTCGCCTCCCTGAAACCAGCTTTTTTCAGTATTTCCGTCATCTGTTCGCCCTGTGGAAAAGCCTCTATCGTCGCCGTCAGGTATTTGTATGCCGACTGGTCTTTCGATATTATTCTTCCGTAGATGGGCAGAAACGTGTGCGAATATATTTTGAACAACTGTTTCATAGGGAACGTTACTGGTGTCGTCAGCTCAACTATACTGAGTTTGCCTCCTGTCTTCAGCACCCTGCACATCTCACTCAGACCCTTGTCGAGGTCGGAAAAGTTTCTTATTCCGAATGCTGCCGTAACTGCATCGAAGGTGTTGTCGTCGAACGACAGGTCCATGCAGTCGTCTCGCTTGAACGATATGATGTTGCCGAGATGTTCTGTTTCCACTTTCTGCCGTGCTACAGCCATCATTTCTTCGGCTATATCTACACCAATGAGTTGTTTCGGTCTGAGCATCTTGGCAGCCATTATGGCAAAGTCTCCGGTGCCGGTAGCTATGTCGAGCATGGTCTGCGGACGGTAGGGCAGCAGTGCCTTTATTGCTTTTCGGCGCCATCCCTTGTCGATGTTCCACGACAGGCGGTGGTTCAGCGTGTCGTAGGCAGGAGCAATATTGTTGAACATTGCCTCCACCTGTCCGGTCTTCTCGCCGTCGCTGCTGTATGGTTTTATCTTCTCCTGTCCGTACATTTGGCTTGTCTTATTGTTTCTTTTCTGCCAGATACTGGCTGACGTTGCGCTCTATGCGTGCTGCAATGTCGTCGTTGTCGCTGCACTTGCTGAACTTCTCTCCAGTGATATGCTCATACAGTTCAATGTATCTGTCGCTTACGCTTTCAGCATATTCGTCGGTAATCTCAGGCATTGTCTGTCCAGGCTCGTTCATGAAGTTATGGTCGATGAGCCACTGGCGCACAAATTCTTTCGACAACTGTCTCTGTGGTTCGCCTTTTGCGAGTTTCTCCTCGTAGCCGTCTGCGTAGAAATAGCGGCTGCTGTCTGGAGTGTGTATCTCGTCTATGAGGTAGACTTTACCGTCGCGCTTGCCAAACTCATACTTCGTGTCGACAAGTATCAGCCCCTGTTTCGCAGCAATTTCCTGTCCGCGTGCAAAGAGACGTCGGGTGTAGTCTTCCATCACGGCATAGTCTTCGGCACTGACGATACCCTGACTTATGATTTCCTCCTTAGATATATTCATGTCGTGTCCCTCGTCAGCCTTTGTCGTAGGCGTGATGATTGGCTCTGGGAAACGCTCGTTCTCCTTCATTCCGTCGGGCAGTTTCACTCCGCACAGTTCCCTGCATCCTTTCTGATATTCGCGCCATGCCGAGCCTGTCAGTATTGAGCGGATAATCATTTCCACGCGAAAACCCTCGCAGCAGAGTCCTACTGTTACCATCGGGTCTGGCGTTGCGAGTTTCCAGTTAGGGCAGATGTCGCTCGTCTGGTCGAGAAACTTGGCTGCTATCTGGTTCAGAACCTGTCCCTTGTAGGGTATTCCTTTCGGCAGTATTACGTCGAATGCCGATATGCGGTCGGTGGCAATCATTACTACAAGGTCGTCGATGAAGTAAACATCGCGTACTTTTCCGTTATAAACTCTTTTCTGTCCTTCAAAATGGAAATCAGTTTTTGTCAGTGCTTTCATTTTCTTCTTGTTTTATATCGTTTCTGTTGTTGTCGTTTCTGTTATATGCTTCCACGATGCGTGTTACGAGCCGGTGGCGCACGATGTCTTTCTGAGTCATTTCAACGAAAGCGATGCCCTCGATGCCTCTCAGTATTGTCGTAGCCTCGCGCAGTCCGCTGCGCGTTCCTTTGGGCAGGTCTACCTGTGTCAGGTCGCCTGTGATAATCATCTTTGTGTTCCATCCCATTCGCGTGAGGAACATGCGCAACTGTGCCGCAGATGTGTTTTGTGCCTCGTCGAGTATTACGACGGCATCGCTCAGTGTTCTTCCGCGCATGAAAGCCAGTGGTGCTATCTGTATGATGTGCTTTTCCATCATGTCTTGCAGTTTCACTGCCGGTATCATGTCTTCCAGAGCATCGTATAGCGGTTGTAGGTACGGGTCTATCTTGTCCTTCATGTCGCCTGGCAGGAAGCCCAGTTTCTCTCCTGCCTCCACAGCCGGACGGCTGAGAATGATTTTCTTTGCAGTTTTCTCTTTCAGTGCTTTCACTGCAAGGGCGATGCTCAGGTATGTCTTTCCTGTGCCGGCTGGTCCTGTCGCAAATATCATGTCGTTGGTTTCGCAGGCGTCTACGAGCATCTGCTGGTTCTTGCTCTTAGCCTTGATGGCTTTGCCCGACATGCTGTAGACAATGGCATCTTTCACGGCTTCACCCTTTGTGGCTCTGCCGTTGACGATGTCGAGTATGTCCTCCTCCTGTATGTTGTTGAATCTCAGTATGTGTCGCTGTATGCTTCCAACGTTTTCTTCAAACTTGCACATTGCCTCCTCGTCGCCCAAAACGCGTATTACGTTGTCGCGCGCAGTGATGCGCAGTTTCGGAAACAGCGACTTCAGCATTAGCAGATGACTGTTTCCGACACCGTAGAAAGATGCCGGGTCGATGTCTTCCAATATTATATGTTTTTCTATCAAGATTGTGTCGTTTTTCGTTTTACCCTGCAAAGATATGAATAATAATCGTAATGACAAAATACATACTTATTTTTTTAGAATATAGCATGAAGTCTCGCGTCATAGCAAAAACCGTGCCAAACTCATCGGATTTTTCCTTCAACCCGAAAAAATATGAAAAATTTTGACAGAGAAAATTCGTTCAAATAGAATCAGAATAGCCTCTGAAAATGCAAAATACTGTTAAATTTCAGCCAAATGCTAACTGTTAAAATTGTCAAAGAGTACCTCTGACGTGCCTATTTTGCCCTTTTTGCCCTATCAGACATAGCGTCCGAGACCCTCAAACACTATGTTTTACATCCTCAAACAGTGTGTTTGACATTCTCAAACATGCTCTTTGACAATTTTAACACTTGTATTTCTTGCACAGAAGGCTTACTTTTGCTGTTAACAAATTGACAGTAAGGGAATTATATGACTATACGGATTTTGGGCATATTTTGCCCCTTTGATTTCAGAAACGGGTTTCGCGGGCATTCTCGCGACAGTAAAAACGCGAATAATGATTAAACTTTTTCTGCATCGCTGCTCGTTTTCTAAGTACAAATTATTAATGTTGCTTGCAGTTTAGATTATTTTTATTAACTTTGCATGTTGAATGTAATATTGCGTATATTGCAAACCGCAAATCTGTGTAATTATGAATACGAAACAAAAGAGATATTTACAGTCGTTTGGTTTTCTTGTAATCATCATGGCGTTGGTGCGCTGTGTCTTCCCGACTGTTGCCGGAGTGTCTGACGAAAAGCCTGTGGCTGTGGCTGAAACAGACACGGTGGAAACATCGGAAGACAGTGTCGTCATCGCAGAAAACGATGTGGCAGAACAGCCGGTTGCTGCCGTTGCCACGCGTTTTGTAGATGCAGAAGGCAACCTCGTCAAGCATCCGATATACAGTGTGGCTCGATACAAGGATGCCTTTCCCGACAGCAACAGCGTGCAGATGGCAGCAGCAAAGCGATGGGGCGTGCCGCCTGTGGAAGACAGGGAGGAGGCTGAACATCGGAAATTGGAACTTGTCTACGTGGCAAGCAGCCCATACTATCATGTAGAACGGCTGAAAAGAAGTATACCTTACCTGGTGCCGAGAGCCGCACAACTGCTGCACGACATAGGCAGAAACTATTTCGACAGCCTGCAAATAAAGGGCATACCACTTCACAAGCCTATAGTTACGAGCGTTACGCGAAGCAAGAGCGACGTGAAGAAACTGAGAAACTACAATCGAAATGCTACTGAAAATTCGTGTCATCTTTATGGCACGACCTTCGACATCTGCTACAACCGCTACAAGACCGTAAGTCCGCCAGACGGTAAGCAACGCCGCCAGGTGCGCAACGACACACTGAAATACGTACTGAGCGAGGTGCTGAACGACTTGAGAAAACAGGGCAGATGCTATATTAAATATGAGGTAAAGCAAGGCTGTTTCCATATAACCGTGAGATAGGCTGACACAATAATTTGCAAGAAAACACGTTATTATGTTGATGCAAAAGATAAAACTATATAAAACATTATGCGCATTTCTTGTCGTTTTTGCGACAGTGGCATGCAGCGATGATGATTCTTTCAGCCTGTCGCCAAGCAACAGGCTTACTTTCTCGCACGACACGATTGCGATGGACACAGTGTTTTCGCGCGTACCGACAGCAAAGAAGACGTTTTGGATTTATAACCGCTCGGGCGACGGAATACGCTGCACGAACGCAAGGCTGGAACGTGGAAACCAGTCGGGATTCAGGGTGAACGTAGACGGAGAGTATCTCGGACAGGCACAAGGCTATCAGATCAGCGATATAGAAATAAGAAAGAACGACAGTATATGCGTGTTTGTCGAACTGACATCGCCTTCCAATTATCAGGAAGAGCCGCAGAAGATAGAAGACAACCTCGTGTTCCTGCTTGAAAGCGGTGTGGAACAGAAGGTAAACCTCAACGCATGGTCGTGGGATGCCGACATGATGACTGACGTAATTGTATCAAAAGACAGCACGATAGCAACGTCAAGACCGACGATAATATATGGTGGAATAACCGTGAAGGAAGGTGCCACGCTGACGGTGGGAGAGGGCACGACGCTCTATTTCCACGACAAGGCTGGTATAGACGTTTACGGCAAACTGATATGCGAAGGCACGGCACAGAACAATGTTACGCTCAGAGGCGACAGAATAGACCGCATGTTCGACTATCTGCCATACGATGGTGTCAGCGGACAGTGGCGCGGAATACATTTCTATGAGCCGTCTTACGAGAACAACATCAACTACACCGACATACACGGTGCATGCGATGCGATAGTTTGCGACTCGTCTGACGTCAGCAGGCTGAAACTGTCGCTGCACAACAGCATCGTGCACAACTCGCAAGGCTACGGAATAAAGTCGATACACTCGGTCATCGACGTAGAAAATACGCAGATAACCAACACGCTGAGCGACTGTGTGGGAATATTCGGAGGCGTTGCCATGCTGAACCACTGTACCATTGCGCAGTTTTATCCGTTCGATTCACAAAGAGGAGCAGCACTCCGATTTACTAATTTCTACGAGGACAGCAATCTTCCGCTATACAGTTTCGACTGCATAAACACAATAGTTACGGGTTATGCCGACGATGTCATCATGGGCGAGATGCGCGACAGCACCATTGCATATTCATACACATTCGATCATTGTCTGCTGCGCACACCTGAAATGGAACTAGACGAAAAGAGGCTCATCGGTAACGTATGGGAAGACGTGGAGGACACAACGGCAACGGGAGACAAGAACTTTGCAAACATAGACACAGAACTCCTGCAATATAATTTCCAGCTCTCGGCAGTGTCGAAAGCCATTGGTGCAGCCAACAAGGAAAAGGCTCTCGAGTATGACAGGCTTGGTGTCAAACGTGATGATGACCCAGACATAGGATGCTACGAGGCAAGTTTGGCAAACAAGATAAGCAAGAGACGAAATACAAAACGACAACTATACTAATATTACTTTAAATGAAAAAGATAAATATCTCTATCGATATCGAACTCAAACAGAAAGAAGAACTTTCTGCGGAAGAACAAATTCTCGTTGACAAGGCTATCGAGGCGACTACGCGTTCCTATTCCGTATATTCGCATTTTGCCGTAGGAGCGGCGCTGATGCTCGAAAACGGAGACATCGTTCTTGGTGCAAATCAGGAAAATGCAGCATTCCCGTCAGGACTGTGCGCTGAACGTACGGCTATCTTTGCGGCACAAGTAAACAATCCAGACCAGCCGCTGAAGACGATAGCCATAGCAGCACGAAACGAGAATGGTCTGCTGAAAAAGCCAATAACACCGTGTGGCGGGTGCAGACAGGTAATGCTCGAAATAGAAGACAGATATAAGAAACCTGTAAAAATACTGCTTTACGGCACCGAAGGAATATATGTCATCAACTCCGTAAAGGACATCATGCCACTGTCATTTGTCAGCGATGACCTCACGGCATAGAAACATTTGGCTCTGAAGCATTTTCATTTTTGACTTCAGGTGTTACACTTTTGGGGACGTCAGGCAACACGTCTGGCTCCGACTGAGTGCTTTCCGCATCTTTGGGAAGCATAGCCTCGCAACCTATTATCATGTTGTCGATTTGTCGTATACGAGCCTTTAGGCCGTCGGTGTTTCTGTGCGAAAGATAGAATTGCCGCGACTTTGTCAGATAGTCGTATGCTTCCTGCCATTTCTCGGCATTGACGCAGCAATAGCCTAAACGGAAATAGATGTCGCCTTTCTCGTTGTCGTAGCATAGGTTTAGTGCCTCCTCATAGTGCGGAAAGGCTTTCTCGTATTCTTCAAGGGCGAAATAACTCTCTGCACAAGTGAACTGATAAACGGAACGCTCGTGCGGAGAAAAGAGGTTAAGCTGCGGCAAGGCATCCTCGAAATACTTGCATGCTTTCTGAAACGACCATTCATGATAGTAGCACAGCCCCATGTATGCTATATATCTTGGATTTAACTTGTGAGAGCGTTCAAGTTTCTCGAAAATAATTAGTGCCTCGTGATATTTATTGCTTTGGAAGTATTCGATGGCATTGCCCAGCAATTCGTTGTCGGAAAGGTTTTGAGCACTGCAGGGAACAGCCCTGACCAGAAAAAAGACAACTGCTATGGGCATGGCAATATGCCTGAAGCAAACCCTGAAATATGTTTTCTTGCAAAAACCAGTCATCGTCGTATTTACCGTTTATACTATAACATCTTGCTATTTTGTATAGAAGTCAATAAGTCTGGTTATCGCACGTCTGCACACAGGGCAGAATTCTGGATTCTCATTAGTACGCATACGGCAATCTGCACATGGACGGTAAACGCCTTTAACGCTGTATCCCGCACCTTCGTACAGCGATACTCCGTCGACTTTATTATCTATCATGTCTGCCCATTTGCTGCCAAAATCTTTCTTGGTTGTGATGTTTGGTTCCCATGGCTCAACATCGTGAGGGTATGCATTGATAACCTCTTCCTCATAGGCATATTCGTCAGCCAATCCGGCAAAACTGTGTCCGAACTCGTGAACGACAACAGGACGGAACTTGCTGTGGTGTGTCATGGAGAGATTATAGGAATTATATATACCGCCTCCGCCGTATTCAGCAGTGTTGACAAGCACGATGATGTGTTCGTAAGGTGTGCCTGCCAGCCAGTCGTGCATACTTTTTAGATTCAGCGTGGTAAGGTATCTGTTGCTGTAGAAAGTATCAAAATGTGAGCCGAGAGCCGTATTCCTCCATATACCCTTTGACGGCTCGCTTGTTCCGCTGTCCTGCGACGGAGAACATACCGCAATGACGTTAAAACGGCCGATGAGACTTTTGAAAGGCTCGTGAGAGAAGAGTGCATCATGTGCCGTGCGTGCATCTTCGAGAAATCTCTCCATCTCGCCTTCTGTATACCCTTCTGCCAAATAGGCAATATTGATGCAGTTTTGCCCATCGTCTGCCTGTTGCAGAGTAATGTATGGAGTCGTGTTTTCGCCAATGTGGTGAATGAGAATGTCATTTGGATTGACAACATGCGTCATCTCCACCGTTGTCTCCCTCCTGTTGTTAAATAGTTTTACCGTTATTTCTACACTGTCTTTCGGCATAGGAACAAGAAAGACATTCTCGAAAGAACGAGTAGTAGTCAGGGCTTCATCGTATGTCAGCCATTCCTGAAACAGGGTCGAGAAAGAATTGCGGTAGATTGTTACTCCGTCTTTGTGTGAACGAACAATTATTTGACCATTGCCCTCTAACGGAACGTCTGCAAGATTCTTGCGCTTGCCATACCATTTTGGCATGCTGTTAAGTTTGTCAAGAGCAATAAACTGCCGTTTCTGATTACCGCCAAAGATGTAGTCAATGCGCAATGTAGCATCCGTAAAATACTCATCATAATGCTGAGCGTAGGCATTAGGCGATATTGCAGAAATGAAAAATAATACTATAAGTTTAAGATAACAGTTCATAATAGCCACCTTTTATATTATTATATTGTTGTCCTCCATAAGTTTTCTGATATACGTTTTATTCCAGTCTTTTATATGCAACTTTTCGTTCCCATACAGAAGAATGTCAATATCCATCATCACAATATCATGTCGTCGCAACACAGCAGAGTTGCCGCAAACACCCTCTGTCTCCTTAGTAAACGCCATAAGGTCGTCTAAAGACATATCCGTATGCCCGTAAGCCAGCAAATTGTCAAACCACCCACCATCCATCCCCACAGCCACATTGTGAACAGGGGCAGTGAAAGAAATCTCCGAAATACGCCTCTGCAGAACCCTTTGGGCAGTCCTGATAGGCCACATGCAGCCACAGTTGCAGCCAATCGCAAGAATAAAACGCCTCATCATCGTTGCAAAAGTAAAAAAAAAAAACAAAAAAGCAATCATTTTACAGAAAAATATCGTAACTTTGCAAATCATGACAGACAAACGCTTACAATACATACTCATACTACTGATATTGCCACTCGCCTTTATACAAGCACAAAAGACAAACGCACAATATCAGGAATACATAAACAAGTACAGAGACCTCGCAATAGAACAGATGATGCGGTGGAAAATACCTGCAAGCATCACCCTCGCACAAGCACTGCTCGAAAGCAGCGCAGGCAACAGCGATTTGGCACAAAAAGGAAACAACCACTTCGGAATAAAATGCCATGGCTGGACAGGAAGAAAGACATATCACGACGACGACCAGCTACGCGAATGCTTCAGAGCATACGACAACGTACGCGACAGCTACGAAGACCACAGCCAGTTTCTCGCACGGCAACCAAGATACAGCAAGCTCTTCACACTCAAAATAACCGACTACAAAAGATGGGCACACCAGCTCAAGGCATGCGGATACGCCACAAGCAACACATACGCACAGCAACTCATCAACATCATAGAGACATACCGACTCTACCACTATGACACCCCAAACACACAGCACACAGCAAAACAACACACAAACCACAACCACACAACACAAACAACACACACCGTTTACTACAACAACCGAAACTACTACGTCATAGCAAAAACAGGAGACACATTCAAGACTATAGCAAAAGAATACAATCTAAGCTATAGAAAAATAGCACGCTATAACGAAAGAAACAAAAAAGACATACTCAGGCAAGGCGACATCATATACCTCGAAAAAAAACAAAGCAAAGCCGAAAAAAAATACAAGAAAACCCCACACACCGTAAAAACAGGAGAAAGCATGTACACCATAGCACAAAAATACGGCATACGCCTCAAAAAACTATACAAGAAAAACAAACTTAACCCAAAAACACACAAACTCAAAGTCGGAGACAAATTGCGATTATACTAAGCACACACCCCCTATAGACATCAATAAAAAAGAAAAAAGACACAAAAACCACCATACAAAAAACAGACACACACCAATTCATACAAAAAAACGCACACCTCATATAATCTGCCAAGAAAAACAAAGAAAATAAAAAACAAAAGCCAACTTTGCACCGTCAAACAAAACAAAAAAACAAAATGAAAAAGAAAATTATAATTGGGCTAATATTATTACTCCTATGTATTATAGGAGGACCCTATATATAATAATGAAAAGGCTATAACAGACGTTTGTTCCAGCTTCCGAAGAAATGTTGTAACTTTGTATCATGAAATCAAAAAAGAGATATTTAATGTTAAGGATATGCCTCAATGTTGAGGCAACAAAAGAACAGGATGTCAAGAACATCTTAGTCCTCAAAAACTGGCTGAAAACGATAAGAAAGGAAATGAAACAAAAGTTCCTTTGTATCAGTCACTTACAAGGATATTTTGCTTTTCCGATTTTTGAAAATATGACTCTTAAAAAGATATAAATCGATGCCGCTTGTTTCTATTTTGTTTCTCGTATATGGATTGATTTTCTTATCTTTGCATCAGCATTTGAGGATAAAAAAGAGGGTACAGAAACGACATATCAGCATGAGAAATCTCTTTCCCCTTCATTCCTTCTGTAGCGAGTTGGCAACAAGTTCAAAAGAGCAGAATACAATAATAAAATAAACTTCAAACATTATGGCAAGACCCAAAAAACAATTCAAGTTGAAGGAGCCGATTAAGATTCGGTTGAAGTCCTTGGCAGATGGCAACAAGAGCATCTATCTTGACATCTACTGGAAGGGAGTGAGAAAGTATGAGTACCTGAAACTCTATCTTGTTCCAGAAATCAATCCACTCTGCAAGGAGCAGAACAAGGAAACGATGGCAGTTGCAGAGCGTATCAAGGCTGAGCGCATCAAGGCTCTCCAAGGTCACAGCATTCAGGACTGGGACACCGTAAAGCAAGGCTCTATGCTTCTGACCACATGGATAAAGAAATATTGTGAAGGAGGTGTTGGTACGAAGAAATCAACCCTTCATTGTCGTGTGGAAATGCTTAACACCATCGAGAAGTATCTTGAAGAGACCAAGAAGGGCTTTATCACTCTTGAAGAAGTTGATGCTGAGTTTTGCCGTGGCTATGTGAAGTTCCTCAGAACCTTCCCCAATTCCCACTGCATTCATATAGACCCCAGACCCATCAGCGACAATACGGCAAGCCGTTATCTCGGCATGTTCTCTACCGCCCTCAATAATGCCGTGCGTCAGGGAATCCTCAGGAGCAATCCCCTGAAGGAACTGGATGCCAAGGAACGCATCCAGCCAAAGGACGGCAAGAAGGAATATCTGACCATTGAAGAGTTGCGTAAGCTCATGGCAACTGACAGTTACCGTCCAGAGGTCAAGCAAGCCTTTATCTTCGCTTGCTTCACAGGGCTTCGCCTGAGTGATATGTATCGCCTTGCACCGATGCACATCTTCAAGACTCCCGATGGCAAAGGCGAGTATATCGACATGGAAATGCAGAAGACGGAGAAGCCAGTTGTCATCCCACTATCGGAAGAGGCAAAGAAGTGGATGCCCAAGCCAAAGGGTAACGATGTCCCCTTCTTTGATATACCCACTACTCAGACCGTTATAGGCAGGGCACTCCGCAGATGGGCAGAGGCAGCTGGCATCGACAAGCATATCAGTTTCCATTGTTCACGTCACACCTTCGGCACATTGATGCTGACACTTGGAGCAGACCTCTATACCACCAGTAAACTGATGGGACACTCTAATGTTCAGACCACTGAAATTTACGCAAAAATCGTGGATAAGAAGAAGGAACAAGCCATCAACCTCATTGACGGAATGTTTAAGTAATCATTGATTCAGAGATATGAAAATTACTCTCAGACAAAAAGACCTCGAAAACGACAACAAGAGCCTGTATCTTGACATCTATGACAATGGCAAGCGCAAGTTCGAGTTCCTGTCCCTCTACTTGGTGCCGGAGATTGACGAGAATACCAAGGCAGCAAACGAGAGGACGCTGGAACGTGCGTACCAGATACGAGCCGAGCGCATTCTCCATCCAGAGACCATTCCAGAGAAAGGTCACTTGATGGTCGTTCAGGAGATTCCCGATGATGATTCTCCTGAAGTCATGGACTGGATTCAGACCTATATTGACTGGATGAGCGGTAGCAGCGAATACTCAAAGTCAGTAATCAGCCAGACGCAATACCTTCAAGACCGTATGAAGGAGTTCCTGGAGGTGAAGCGCAGACAGCATATCACATTGAAGAAATTCGATAAGGTGTGGTTCAAGGCTTTCTTTCTTTGGCTGAAAAATGACTATGTACCACAGAAATTTGTTCGTATCGAGTCCAAGCCATTGAGCGAAAGCAGTCTGAGAAACGTCCAGCAGCGTATAGTCGCAGTATTCAACAAGGCTGTAAAGGTCGGAAAGTTGAAGGTGAATCCCTTCTACCAGATGGAGAAGTCTGACACCTTTGCAAAGCCCAAGGAAAGCCATAAGCAGTTTCTTACTCCCGAAGAACTGAAAACCTTCATGGCTTCGGAAGAGACAAACGGAGTCAGGGAAACCCAGTTGGCTTTTGGCTTTGCCTGTCTGACTGGACTACGCATCAGCGACATCAGAGCCTTGAAGTGGACTGACATCATGAAGAACGAGGAAGCAAGTACGCTCGTCATCATTCAGAAGAAGACAAAGGCAATCAATGCCGTGCCTATCTGTTCTACGGCAAGAGCATGGATGCCGGAGCAAGGAAAGGACAACAAGGTTTTCCATCTTCCTGCCCATGCCAATGTGGATGCCGCACTCAAACGGATAGCCAAGAAGGTCGGCATAAAGAAGAACATATCCTTTCACACCTCCAGACACACCTTCGGCACCCTGATTCAGTCGGCTACAGGTGACATCGAGACCACCAAGAAGCTGATGGGACACAGTTCACTCAAATCCACAGCCATCTATGCCGATGTTCTGACAGAGGATAAAGTCAAGGCAATCGGAAATACCAAAGCCATATTCACAAGCCATGAGCCATATGAAGAGAATAAGAAGATACCCAAGACCAAGCGCACGGCAGCGACCAATACGCACCCACGCAAAGTCATAGATATTCAGGATAACGGCTAAGTCTAAAGGGGCAGGATAACAGCCAGTTCAAACCCGATTTTATCCCCAGTTTCAGGGCAGAGAAACCTCTGTCTCAGGGGATTCCCAGCCCTAAACGAAGTAATCAGTAAAGTATTAACATATTAAAATTCAACTACATGGAAAAATCAATTGACATCGAAACCATCGCTTTGAAGTTGGAATCACAGGAAAACCGCATCACGGTTTTGGAGCATCTTATTTTCGACTCCAAAGATGTGCTGACCTTGGAGGAAGCAGCAGCCTATCTGGGTATCTCCAAGAGTACACTCTACAAGCTGACCCATCAGCATGAAATCCCGTTCTACAGACCTAACGGCAAGCTCATCTACTTTGAGAAGGCTGAACTTGTAGCATGGATGAGGAAGAACCGCTCCATGTCTGAGGAAGAAATCAAGGAAACGGCAGCACGTCATTTAAGCGAACTTGCAAAAAAGTAGAAGCCATGAACAGCAACGAAATGACCCAACAGGAGTACAGGGACAAGCTGGCACAGGTTGCCAGTCTTGCCGTTGCCTACGTCAAGACAGACAAGGGCTATTATCAAATGCGTGATGCCTTCAATGAATTGTGTGAGAAGTCTGGTGCCAACAAAGGCATAGACAACGAAGCAACCATTGGAAGGCGGAACTTGCTTGTCCAGAGGGTATGTATCGAGACCATCCCCTCACTCTCCAAGGAAGCCAACAAGTGGCTGGAAGAACAGTTGAAGGAGATAGCAAATGACCATGCCCCCGTAAGGTCGAGGGGATGCAGACGATAATCCTTCCTTTCCCTACTGTCTAATCAATGACTTCTGTATGAGAGTAACCGCCTATATCCGCCAGAAAGATACATCGAAGAACGACCTGACCAGCCGTGCTTCGGTGTATTTCCGCGTCCGTGATAAAGGGCTTGATATCAAGTGCGCAAGCGAACTTCAAATCAATCCCAATCACTGGAGCCAGGAACGACAGGGCTACAAGAGCCGTGTCGCTCTGGTTGATGACGATGCCAGAAACCTCTTTGATACAAGTGTCAAGGAGCTTACAGGCATCATAACCAGGGAATACTATATCGGAGCGAACTCCGACTGGCTCAAACGACTCATCTTTGCCTATCACCATCCCAATGCCTATCAGATGGGCAGTGGCATGGAGGTAAGCAAATCTTTTGTCGCATGGGCAGAGAGATACCTTCAAAGCAAGCACTTTGACCGACATCAGGAGTGTAACACCCGATGCCTGATAGCCAAGGTTACTCACTTTGAAACTTCCAAGGGAAACGGATTCACGATGAACATTGACAGTATGACTGCCGATGATCTTCGTGAATTTGAGAGTTTCCTTATCAATGAATATGGCATTTCCCTGAATACCATCTGCACAAACATGACCTTGATTCGTACTGTCTGCAACTGGGCTCGCAAGCAGGGAGTCACTTCTAATGACCCCTTCTTTGGCTATGAAATGCCCAAGGCACTTTATGGCACACCCTATTTCCTGACCATTCAGGAGCGTGACCAAGTTTTATCTTGCGACCTGTCGGATGATGCCGAACTTGCAGAGTATCGTGACATGTTTGTGTTCCAGTGCATGGTTGGTTGCCGTCATGGTGATCTTGTGACCTTCACCCCCAAGAACATCATTGACGGTGTTCTGGAGTATATCCCTCGCAAGACGAAGGGCAAGTCAGGCAAGGTTGTAAGGGTTCCTCTCATCCCCAAGGCAATGGCTATTGTTCATGGCCATTTCCACGGTGATGAAGAACCACTTTTCCCCAAACACTTTAACTTCAAGTTTAACGAAGCAATACGTAAGCTCTTGAAGCGTGCCGAGGTAAATCGTGTTGTCACTGTGATTAACCCACGGACACGACAGGAAGAGAAGAAGCCAATCTGTGATGTGGCCACTTCTCACTTAGCCCGAAGAACTTTTATCGGTAATCTTTACCGTCAGGTCAAAGACCCGAATTTGGTGGCTTCTATGTCGGGTCATGCCAACGGAAGCGTTGCTTTCCAACGTTACCGTGCCATTGACGATGACATGAAGAAATCCCTTGTAGAACTCATTCAATGATATTCTTCTTTTGACTGGCAAAGCCATTCATTTAATTCATGGTTATAATTTTTCAAATCTCATAAATTATGGTACAACAAGACATTCATTATTGCTTCACCCTGTCAGATGAACAGGTGAAGTTTCTCCGCAGCAAGAAGTATAAGATTGACCGCATGGAATGCTTCATGTCGCTTGTCACTCTTGCCGCCCGTGAAAAAAAAATCCTGCCGCTGAGCAAGACACAACAAGTTGAAATCTTGCCCGGGCAGGTTATGGTTGACTACACCCAACTGGCGAAACTCTGGGATAAAGACCGCAAGACGGTTTCAAAGCTTATGGGGACTATGGAAGCCTTGGGTATTTCCTCTTCACAGAAGATAGGAGAAAACCGCATCCACACCCTGCATTCCCTTTCGGGCTGGTATGTGGATGGCAAGTTCCGAGGCAACTACTTTTCCCTGAAGCCCAATGCCGACAAGACCGCAATCGTCCATGCGGAAGTTCCAACGGCACAGGTCATCACTGTAGAGCTGCCTGATGAACAGAGCAAGCCCAAGGAAAGTTCAGGTGCTGACAGCGAGAAATCCACTCTTGCAAGCAAGGGTGAGAATCCTTCTGCCGATGGCAGCATGTCACACCTCTCTCCACAATCTAATGATAGTGGCAATGTGGGAAAGTCTGGGACGGATGATAAATCTTCTGATGTTCACACAAACGGCATTTCCCATTTGGCTGACAGCGTACCTTCTTCGCATCCAGAAGCCGAAGGCAATCTGAATGGAGGGAAAGGAAACGACGAACCATCAGCACCGCAAGGAGGACTGTCACCACAGCCTGACGGCAACCAGTTCAAGGGCAACGGAGGCTACGGTCAGAAGCCCAATGGCTACAATAACCCTAACGGCTTCAATAGCGGCAAATGACAGTCCAGAAGGACACAGGCAGCATCCTCACCGCCAATTCATCCCAATGGACGTTTGGCGGTACAGGATGCCTGGCAAGACAAGCCGGACTTCTAAGCCCAGACGGGATTTTCGGAGTTAAAAGACCCGCTATTTTAGAGGGACTTTTCGAGAAATCCTTTTGTAGTACAAAACTGGTGTCCCAGTTTTTGCACTCCTAAAAGTTTCTCGGGCTACTCGCAGGCTCGCAGACCATGTCCTTTTTCTGAATCAGCTTATATTCTTTCCCTTCCATCAATAGTCATTGACATGAAGAAGAAACGTATCATCAAGAGACCCACAACCAGAGTACACTCCTTCAGGTGTACCGATGAAGTCTGGCTGCAACTCAAAGCACTTGCCAAGGAATGCGGCATCAGCCTGAATCGCTATCTGACCGAGACAGGCTTGAAGCATCACCCACGTCAGAGGCTCACCAAGGAAGAGGTCGAAGCCCTTAACTCCCTCGTCTATGCAAGGACGGATCTGATAAAAATCAGCAGCGTCCTTTCCAAGAAAACGAATGAGGAAAAATTGAAACTATTCAGGACGGAGAAGTTTATGACGTGGTGGATTCAGGCAAGTGCAGAACTCATCCGACATTGGTATAGCATCGAAGAGAATATTTCATCACCTGTACTGACCAAAGATAAGATAGAACCATGATAATGCTTGCAAGCGTTGTGCCATACGGCGGCAATGCCGTGAGGTACGCATTGGAGAAAGAGAAGGCAAAAGTGGTCAAGGTAAACCACATGCCGGAAGGTATAGACCCGATTTCCATCTGGTATATGATGAAGCATCACTGCCAGCTGCACCAGCAGGACAGGACTGTCGGGCGAAAGTTGGAACGTTCAATGGTACAGTTTGTAATCTCCCCCTCAAAGGAAGAGGCAGCAAACTTCACTATGAATGACTGGGCGAACCTTGGTGATGAAGCGTTGGAAAGTTTGGATTCTGTCGGACTAATCCCCATGGGCATGAAGAAGGAGGTCAAGACCAATTTCCGCAACTCTATGAATGTGGCTGGCTTGCATTCCGACTCCAAGTCTGGAACGCTGCACCTGCACATGGACTGTTGCCGTGTTGACCTTGACGGAAACACAAACGATGTCCACGACATTCATATAAGGGCAATGATGGCTGCGGAAATCATCAACATGAGGCATGGCTGGCAGCAGCCTCAGGAGATTCGTGATATGAGGAAGGAAGAGATTAAGGACTTTTGTGAAAACACCCTTCGTAACATGGATGATTTTGACATAGACCAGTACTTCAAACTCCTTCGCAAGAATGGCTATCAGGTGAATCCACGCTACGACAAGAACCGCAAACTTGTGGGCTATACTGTTGGCAAGAATGCCTCCGTATTCAAGGCTTCTGAAATCGGTCGCAGGTATATGGTATCACAGCTGGAAGCCACATGGAAGAAACTCCATCCGAAGCCCACACAGGTCAAGACGAAACCGTCTGCCCCGACTGTTACACCAAACAGCCGCCCAGTCCGTCCGACTGCCCAGACAACAACATCTACCCAGACCAAGGTTCAGCCGACAGCCCAGCCCAAGCCAGTTCCTTCTTTCACCATATTCAACATCGATACGCCTGATGGCAATAAGGAAGTCAAGATTCCGAACTCAGTCAAGGATATATTCCTCAATGAGGCTCAGGTTCCAGAGGACAATGATATAGCCACAGTCGAGAACGTTGCCCATACTGCAATGCTTCTCTTTGTCGGCTACATTGATGCCGCTACATCGGTGTCCGAATCTTGTGGCGGTGGTGGCGGTGCTGCACCACAATCTGGTTGGGGACGTGACAAGGACGAGGACGAGCGAGCCTTTGCCCATCGATGCCTCCAGATGGCTCATTCCATGTGTAAGCCAAAGCCACGTCAGCGTAGTTTCCATCGTTAAATCAATTCCGTATGTCAATTATCAGAAAAAATAAGAGCCATGACAATATGCCCGACTTCGATGACATGATGAACGAAGTCGAAGAGGAACTGGAGGTTCAGCAAGCCGAGCAGGAAATTGTTGACCGGCTTCCTCAACTCAAACAGTTGAGTGCCGACATTGACAAGGCTACAACTGCCGTCATTAATGCCAAGCTATCCTTGGAATCTTCAATCCGCCAAGCCCAGCGTGAAGAAGGGGAACTCGGTGCTGCCGTGAATACCATCAGCGAGAAGGTTGGCACTATCAACACTCATATTGATAACGTCTTGAAGGATGCCCCAACCAAACTGAATGTTGCAGTACACGTCAGTGACACTGACAAGCAGAGACTTCAGGAACTGTTTGACAAGGAACACCAATGGATGATTACCCAGATGCAGCAACACCTTCGTCAGGTCAATGACATGCTTATCAATGAGCAGAGAAGGGCGCAGAAGCGATACAAGGAATATGATGGTTGCTACCTTGGGCACTATGTCCAGTGGTTCTTCTGGTTCTTCTTCGTCCTGGGATTCTTCGTGTTCACCTCGGTCATAATCATGATAGTTGGCAAATCGCTCAACTGGTTCTAATCATCTAATGTTCCCATCATGGCTTCTGGGATTCATTTTGGGAACAGTAAACCCACTGACCTTTGGCATAGTTGCTAAAAATCAGTGGGTTTGCTTGTTCTGTTGTTAATCTTAATAAGATGATTATAAGAACTTACATGAGTTTGAGTTACTGAATAACTCCTTTTTCTTCTATCTCAGATTCAGCCGTAGAAGATATAATGTCTCCATTTAGGGTTATTGGTTCCTCCATGACTTTTACATAATTCTTTTGTTTGTTTATCATATCGAGGAAGTGATTGTTGCTCTTTGCAACAAACATATCGATAGTTGAATTATCAAAGCCCATGAAATTCAATACACAACACAGTAGTAATTTTCTTAGTTTAAAGTCCAGATTATATAATTCTTTACCCTGAACTACATGAGGTTTCTTCCCTGGCGGTAACAGATGTGAATAGTAATGACGAGAATCTGCTATTTTCTGATAATCGTCCTCCTCCATTTCTACACATCTAATATCACTAAATTCAGTCACTAAATTTCTCAATATCCTAAAATCCGCAACTATCATCCAATACACGATTAAGGGTAGATTTATGAGTCGTTAGTAGCAGCTTTCAGTAAAAAGCAGCAGCACAACCCGGAAAGCAACGACCTGTATGTTCAGGTTCTGGACGCTGCCCGCATCGACGAAGAGGAATACTTCTTCCATAACATCCACGGCGATCTG
>Ga0256406_1000258_pt1 | contig 100574 bp, 147 predicted proteins | sample RumenRJG_03DNA_FD_185986 | JGI IMG/M metagenome (GOLD analysis project Ga0256406, IMG submission 185986) | Bovine rumen microbial communities from Lethbridge, Alberta, Canada - RJG_03 | ecosystem: Host-associated > Mammals > Digestive system > Stomach > Rumen | place: Canada: Alberta...
GTTGTTGGAGATGTTGTTGCTAAAGGCATTGTTTCTATGAACGAGTACGAAAGAGTTTTCTGCGGTCAACCTTCATTCTTTAAATTTAAGTATGACGAAGAAGGGCATTTGATTAATCGTACTGACGACCAATCTAAACGTCTCGGCGGTCTTGTATCTACAGGTTTTAATAACGTAATGCTTCCTGGTATACCAGAAGAATATACATGCGCAGAGGTACAAGATGAAAAGGTATCTCAAGACAACATTGAAGAGATACACAAAATGATGTATGAAGGCACTGTTAGGCAAACATATCTTAGAAATAAACTTGAAGAAAAAGCGATTTCATTTGAAGACGTACAGGCTGCTAAAGAAGTAGCAGATCAGGTAGACGCAATGAAAATAGAGGACATCGAGGATACATTTGATGATACTGTAAAGTCTATAATAAATCAATCTGTAGACGCCAAAGTTAAAGCATTTAAGAAAATCAATGTAACGGACGGTGCTTCATATATTTCCGAACAGATGTGTGAAAACCTTCTTAGAATGGCTGGTTCATTTAGCGGAGATGTTAAACGTGCTTTTGACATACTTACCGGAAAGAAAGTAGATGGTAAAGTATATACTACTAAAGACATACGAGAGCTAGCAGATGCTTATCAAATTGTTCTTACTTCTGTAATCGGTGCACAAAAATATACCGCTTATGGATTTAGAGAGCGAGAATTTGTAGATGGCGGTGGAAATCGTACAATTACACACATTCCTTATTACAACAAGACAGCGTTGTTCCCAATATTCAAATCTATAGCTACCGGCCCATTAGCAGACTTCTATCAGAAAATGCAGGACAATAAGATTGATATGATCATGATGCATTCTGCTGTGAAAGTTGGTGGCCAAGGTGCTGTTCCTGTTAAATGGGATGAATTAGATAATCTCGAATTCAACACATATACGCAGAAAGTAAAATATCTCCGTAAACAGTTTAATACTGATCCTAAGGAGAAGGAAGAGATGTCAATGGGTACACAGCCTAAGAAGGTGGCCTTGTCTACACTTACTCTTGGTAGAACATATTCTGTAGGAGATGAAAGTCTTAGTGCTACAGAAGTTCGTGATAGAATCATGGAGAGCTTGAATGCTATGAGTGATCTTGGCGAGCAGGTTATGAAAGACATGTTCTTCACAGACGGATAGTTTGATGTGAATAAGTTTAGCGACTTGCTTACAAAGGAGCTCGTTGGTCGTGGTGCTAGTGCAGAAATGATTGATGCTGTAAGCGTTGAAAATGGACAACTTAAACTTCCTCTTTCTGCGTTATCTGGTATGAACTGGATACAAAGCATCATCAAGTCAATGATAGACAAGAGAGTACTTGATACCAATACTCCAGGTAAAGCATTCTATCAGCGTTCTGTGTGGGGTATGGAGGGTCAATCTATACTCAGCGACGATAATATTCCTCCTACAATAAACGGCGGTAAAAAGCTCCAAGTGAACAACGAAGATAATTCGATGGATATTGTGCTTTCTATCGATTACTTTGAAGACATTCTTAAGAAAGCTAAAGTAAAGAGTGGCAGAAAAGTAAAGAAGACTCGAAAAGTAAAGAGAAATCAGTATGTGACATACGAGAAGTATGGTCAACCAGTCACAGATTATACGAAAACTCAAGAGGTTGAAGTAGACGAAGAGTATGAAACAGACGAATATGTATCTGTAAGCACATTATCCTTTGAACAACAAAAGAAGTGGTTGGAAGATCACAATATAATAGGTCATAATGCAAAAGCAAACATTATAGGTTACCGTATTCCTACACAGGCCGTATCTTCTATACATGCTATGCGTTGTGTAGACGTACTTCCAGTTGTACGAGACACTATTATAATGCCTGCTGCTATTACTGCCATTACTGGTTCGGATAGACAATATCATTGTTCGAACCAGTCTAATATAAAAAATTCCTTTAACTGCTGGGAACTCTTTAATCAATAGAGACAATCAGCAACCAAGACTACACTATATTACGTTTGTGTAGTAAGGTTCAACGACTAATATTAAATCATAAATAACATACGTATATCGTTATGAAAACAAAAATTACAAAAGAGAGTAGAAATTTACTCATCGCAATGTTGTTAGGAGATGGAACAATATCTAACAACTATGTTTATAAATTAGCTCATGCAGAAAGTCAGTTAGATTATTTGCAATGGAAAATAAAACAACTAAACAATGCTGCAATAAGAAACAACGGCGTAAAATCCTATATAAAAACAAAAGGTTATGGTGTTGGAGCTACGGTATATTACACACAGCTTAACATTATCCCTTTTATTAAAGTTCTTCGAAGAATATTTTATAAACCTGTCAAGATACTCGGAAACAGAAAACTTCTAAATAGGTTAGATGCAAAAGGAGTTGCTATCTGGTATATGGATGACGGACATATAAACATTCGTAGAGACAAAGATGGTAGACCTATGGGATTTTATATAAAGATTGCGACATGTTTACCAAGAGAACAAGTACAAACAATAATAGACTATTTTAAAGAAGTATGGAATATAAATTTCTATATGTTTCACGAAGGTAGAAAAGAAGATAGCTATTCATTGTGTTGTGGTACAAAAGAAGGGTTAAAATTTATAGATATTGTAAAACCTTATGTATCTCAAGTTCCATCAATGATACATAAAATAACATATGATTTAAGCAAAAGGAGACGTCCTTTGGATGTACACGAAAGTGGAAATGGGGAACACCGTAAAGGTGAAGATATAGTCTGATCTGCATGGTAACATGCAGCTAACATAAATGTTTGATATTGATAAATTCTTCTTAAGTAGACTTTATATCAACTCTAATGGAAGTACTGAATTTAAGGAGGGCACTCACGAGTGGCACGCTAACAGACTCATCAATGCTTATCTTGCAGTACTTAAGGATAGTCCTAATTCATTCCAAGATCTTAACGGATCTATTGATAACGATACATCACTGTTGACAGATATACGAGATGATCTTAGAGAAGGACAAAAGAACAAAACGTTGCTGCCATACAGTGCGTATACGCTCAGATCTCAGTCAGCTACAAAGAATGTGTTTATGGTTGGTAAGTTTGGTATAGCGCCTTTTGCGTTGAACAACAACCTGCACATCCTTATGCAGTTGTATGGAGTTAGGTTTGCAGAAGGAGAAAATATAATGTCCTATTTAGGCCTCACAAAACTTGGCGGATTTACGGATAGATACGGGCGATCTATACTCAGCTGGTTCTCAGGTCTTATTAATGCTCATGTGGATGCTGCAAAAGATCCATGGATTCCAGAACTGAACGTAAATAAGTATACATATAACCTTGTATCTGTACTTATGCATTCTGGTCTTGGAAAAGACACGTTCTACTTTACTACACAACCTATCATGAAGCAACTTGCTACTGCTTACGAAAATGCTTCTGGTGTTTATATGAATGACCAAAGTAAGAGTAAGACTAAGGTACAACAAGAAGCTGAAGAAGAGGTTATAAAGAACATGATTGATGTTCATTGGAATAAACAGCTTCTTGAAGATGGCGTCGCTACAGAACAGACGTTTTCGTTTAGTTCTTACAACGCTGCAGTAAAAGCTTACTGGAAGACCAAAGGATATACACCACAAGAGGCAATCAAAGCTTTGTTCGAGAAAGATTGCCAAGTGATGCGTCAATTGGCTAAGAAGCACATTGGAGAACCTGGTTCATAGTTCTTAAGCGTAGAAGACGACCAAACATCTTATTGGTTGACTATAGATGGTAAAGAATATAATCTTTCTGCATTTGACGTACAAATGATAGTAGTCGCTGCAAACAGCCAGTTAAAACCTTATACAGAGGCTCTTTCTAAACTTGTGCAATATACTAAAATTGACACTAAGAAGCAGGGTAAGAATCTTATTGAACAGCGTAAATACTTACAGGGAGTATCTGATCTGTTTGATTCTACTCAAATGTCCGACGACCGTCTGTTATTCGATACAGAAACATTGGATCGTTTATATACGGATAGTTACATCTAGCATCAAACAAAACTTGCTACAGATCTGTTTAGATAGATTATGGCTAATCAAATGATAGAAGCCACTGATAAGTTTGTAACAGATGTGGACAGGGTTCTTAAGACTATAGGCAATCCTGGTACAGATCCTAAGGTTCTTAATGCAGTACAGAAAGGCATAATGGCTAAAATCAAGTCTAAGTTCTTCTTTGGACAAGGCGGATATTGTGAAAGGCACAAAATAGATCCAAGATCGCTTGTTGCCGGCAAAAATACCATATATGATAGACTTCTGACAATCAAAGCTATGTTGATGAACGATCCGAAGTATAAAGACTTGCTTGATAGACGTTCTGGCGAACCGTCTAACTATCTATTAAGGGCTCTCGTAAGCGGTAATAAATATCGCAGATTCGAAGAAAAAGTATTATACAGTATAGGGACTAGCCCTGATACTTTCATGGACGCCAAGTTTATACAAACGTTAGGATTCGTAACGGACGAAACATTCAATGCAGACGATTTAAGTCAAGCGTGGGATGATTTGTTGCGAGACTCCAAATACCCAGAACTCCAGCAGTTTGCTAGAGAATTAGTTGTATATGCATTTATTACTTCTGGCGACAATGGCGGTAATTACGATCTGTTCAAATATGTACCGAATACATGGAGATTGGGTCAAACCGAAGAAGGTGTTTCATATGCAGATCACATGGCTCAACAACACGCTAAATACGTAGATGGAGTAGATGTTCTTGATGAGAACGATCTTGAAGATGTTATATTGAATATGTGGCAAGATGATAATATTGTGCCTAAATACTCAATGTATCGTAAGAACTTCAAATTATTCGAATCTTGGGATACCGACAAGAGTGCTGCAGGTTTACCGGTTGTTATGGGAGCAGTAGATAAGAAGGGCCAACCTACTATTAGGAGAGACAAAGCGTATATCAAAGTTCCTAGATTTAACAATGGGGTGGAAGTAAAAGGACAGCGCGGTTATGTAGTATACAAACGTATTGGATACGGTACTAGTAAAGCCAATCAACTGTATCCGATCTACGCTATGATTGATCCAAGAGGTGAAGTATTTGATAAGAACGAAAGAATCTTCCAGCATTGGCAAGAAAATTATGGTGAGACTCGGAATATAGTTGAACAATATCTTGGACAAATACTAAAAGCTGCAGATCTACAAGCGTCTACCATAGAAGAAGCGGTTACCAAAATAGCGGATTATATACGTGCGAACAAGTTAAATTTGCAAACAATTGTAGAAGGTGGTTTATTAGACGAAGATCTTTCGTATATCATAAAAGATATAAACAGAACAGCTTCAACTGTTGCACAAAACGATCAGCCGCTTCCTGTACAAACTGTCAACTTCTATGAAGGATTAATTGTTCCAGATGGTAGTACAGTGTTTGTATTCGGAAGTAATCCAGGAGGTGTTCATGGTGCAGGTGCAGCAAAAACCGCTCGTGATATGTTTGGAGCTTAGACTGGTGTTGGGGAAGGAATGACTGGAAATGCATATGCTTTACCGACAAAAGATTTAGAAGCATCTAAGGGTACAGAATGGTACAAACCTGGTGAAGAACAGCGTGATAAGATCTTACAGTATTACAAACAGTAGCAGAGTGGATTTGTGTTTGACCCATCTAATATATCGTACTAGGAGGTTGTTGACAATCCTACAAAGCGTACTATTGCTCCTGAGAAAATTGTCGAATCTATTAGGCGTATGTACGAGGTTGCTAGACAAAATCCAGAAAAACAATTTAAGGTGGCATATGGCAACGGATTGACTGAAATAACGTATAACGGTTATGTTGGAGCTGAAATGATAGAAATGTTCAAAGAAGCCGGACCAATACCTTCTAATGTGTACTTTAGTAGAGCGTGGGTTAGTAGCGGAATGTTTGATCAAACTATACAACAACCTGAAGTAAAAGCTCCAGGTACATATGACATGCCACATGACGGTAATACTCTACCACAACAACCTATGGAAATATGGTATGGTTCTAACGATAGAGATCCAAATAGGTCTAATCCTGATCTAAGTAATCTCGCTGACAGGCCGTTTTCAACGACTTTGAATGGAGCATTAGATACACCAATCGAAGTTAAGTCGGTAGAACATGCATTCCAATTAGCAAAACTTTATGAAATGTATGATGAGTTGGATGAGGATGTATTCAACTAGCTTGAATAGCAGATTTTAAACAGCACTAGTGCAGGAGCAAGAAATTTAGGAAGGACTGGATTTAGATTGTCTAATTCTGCCAAACAGAGATGGGATGAGAAATCTTCTGATGTAATGAAGACTCTTATAAAAGAATCGTTTGAACAGGATTAGCAGGCTCGTGACAGACTACTTGCCACAGGCAATACACCATTTACACATACTCGTGGTAGAGAATGGGCATAGAAATTCCCAAAAATTCTTATGGAAGTACGCGAAGAACTTAGAGCAGAACAACAAAGTCAACAAGAAGAACGTAAACCTAGACTTATTAAGAAAGGTAGAACCGACTACGAAAATGTTTACATGAACATGACTGATTCTGAATATGAAGAATGGAAAAAGAATCAAGAAATAGAAAACGTTCTTGGTGGAGGTGAAGAAGCAAGACAGGAAATCAAAGATGCAATACAAGTTGCCAAAAGAGGAATCTCTTTTGAAGAAGCTTTGTCGAAAGAACTTCCGTTCTTCGATTCTTCTGAACAGTAGCAAATAAAACAAGCTCTGAACGGTAGGAATTTACAAGTAATGTCTGTAAGTAGGTATACTGATCCAGCATTCTTCTCTGAAAAAATAATCAAATTCTTAGAAGAAAATTACAAAAAACCACTTACAGATCCGACAAGAGTAAATGCTATAGAGTTGTGGACAAAACACGACGGTCTTCCAATACGTAATATATTAGAGGCTTGTAAAAAGTATAGAGTTGCTCCAATGGTTTCATTTAGTATTACCGGTCTTGGCGGAACTTCTTTGGAAAAAGGTGTCATGAAATACCAAGATTTATTAGAACGCATAGGATAGTTAATCTAGTTAGGAATTGTAAATCCAACAACTACTACTATAAGAATAGACCCTATATTGGTAGGAATGACATCTATGTAGGACATCAAGGCAATTGTAACAACTGCTAAATCTTTTGGTATAAAGAAGTTTGTTACATCTCTTGTACAATCATACGGATATACAGAAGGTACTCCAAATGACAGAAAAGTTGTTTCTGGAATAAACGAAGCTTTACAATCTGACGGAAAATCTTATGATTGGGATAAATATTACGGAAGGATTCCTTATGGTAGAAATGCTGGAAAAATTAATTTTAAACCTAAACAGGAATACATAGATCAAGTCGGAAAGGTTCTGGTTGAATTAGATAAAGATCCTGAGATAACTATATAGACGTGTTCGTTTGGTATTCCTGGGCTAAAGGTTTCTGCATGTCTAGATCCGTTAATTATAGAACGCGTTACAGGTGTTGATGTTACAACAAAAGATGGCAGTTATCAACGTGATACTTCTAGACCCGAATGCATGTGTTACGGCTGCCATGGCGATTTCTTCAAGTGGAATCAAACAAAATGTTTTTCTAGTTGTGCGTATTGTTACGCAGCTCATTCTTCTGATAATAAACTTAATTATTATAACGAAGATGGGACTCTTAAAGACAATCCCTATACTAGAACAGAAAAACAAGAAACGCATAAAATGCAAGCGGTTGGTAGAAATCCATATAAGATACAGCTAGAATCAAAGCAGATCATACTATCTACAGATGTGTCCGATGCATTTGATAAATATTTACAAAAATCTAGAAATAATTATCCAAAGGAATTCTATGACAACGAAAAGCGGGTAAAATATGTAAAATCCAATAATTATAAGCACAGCAGATTGTATGATATCGTCGACATAGAAACTGGAGAAATAATTGCACAGAAACTGCCGTTGTTTACAAAGGACTAGTGGGAGCGTCAGCAAGAATCCCGTAAAAAACTCGACGAACAGTTTACAAATTATAATCAATCAAGGTCGTTTGCGTTTAAAAAGAGCATTTCTACTCCATCTAAAGGTCTATTTAAAAAAATGGCTAAACAATATTTATTAGAAGCCGTTAGAGCACAATCAGATGTTTCTGAAAGTGTAATAAATCATAAAATTATAGACGATTTCGTAGATCAATTTAACGATACTGTTTGGGAACATATTATTACATACGCCTTAGATCCTACACACGGGCCCGGTAGAGAAGATTCTGCCTACGACGCACGTCTTTTTGGAATGGCTACAACTAATCCCAGAGAGCTTCGCAGATTTGCATTTAATCCTACAATTCCAAAACAAGGTCTTATTGACGAGGTTTGTAAAGCTCTTAACTTAGATAAAAACACACTGACATTTACCGGATATGCAAAAGGAGAATACTACAAAAAACAAAAAATAAGTAGAAATCTTCCGTATGATGTCTTACAAGAAATGCTTGAGTAGATTGCAGAAGGTGAGGACAAGCGCGTGGAGATGGAATTGATACGTGCATATGCAGAAAGTACTGGAGAAACCGTGCAACAAGTACAAGATCGCATAAATCTACTTAGAGAGGAAGGTACTATAGAAGCAAGCAAAGAGATATAGAGAATTTTACACGGAACCTCTGCCACTAATATCGTATTGCGAACACAAGAAGACTATTCTAAACAATACAGACAATGGCTAGATAAAAAGGGAATTGTTGTTCCAAACAACCTTGTTCGTATAATATTTAATAGGCATTCTTTTGCTGCAGATGATACTCCTATAGTAAGATTGGCCACAATAATGCACGAGCCGTTTCACGCATTGGAAATGTTACATCACGGAACAGAAGCTCTTGATAAGGTACAACACGCGTTCGATGCTTTTTTGCAAACTGAATACGGCAAGCAGATATTTGAAGACTATAAAAAACACAACAGCGAGATTACTGGATACAAAGAAGGTGATCTACCGAGTGAATTTTTAGCAGATTTGTTTAGCTTGATGATGATGCCTCCGTAGTTAAGAGCTCAATATACCGCTGCTGAAGATAGAATTCTTGGCGCAAGGCTTGCAAAAACATTAAACGATTTGTTGAACAGTCCGGATTTTAAAACAATCATGACTGTAGAACCAAAGGCAGTAATAGAGTCTTTTACAGAACAACAAAGAATCATATTGCCTCTGTTAAAACAGATATATAATGCTATAATCAAGTGGATTTCTGAATATTCTACATTCGTAAAGAACACATTTAAACTGTATGACGAATTTGTTACGGTTACATCGTATCGCAGAAACGATACGTTTGAAAAAGTTGAACAAGTTAATAAACTTGGTGTGTCCTTTGAAGAAGCGTTGAATACGTTGTCTGAAGCAATGGTTCGTCTTTCTCTAGAAGATGTTGCTGCTGGACAAAGTGTCCCAGCTTCTACGATGTTCATGCAAAGCAACCAATACAGTGATTATATAGAATCTCAAGCATATTTGGAAAACTTAAAATCTCTAGGAGAAGAACAAGAACGTAAATGTAATGGATGATAAATTATGCAATGTTTAGTAAAATCTAACCCAGAAGTTAAGGCACTCCTAAAGAAATACACAGACATATTGGGCAGCGAAAGCGCTGCCTACTATGTTGTGTCTATGAACAATGGATTGCCACTAGATTAGGCTCCGGATGGAACCGAGTCAGAATTATATGCCGCTCTTATAGCTAGCGGCATGGAGGAGAAAGATGCAGTACTAGCAAAGTCTGTAATTTATACTCCTTTATATATGGATAAATACGGTGATTGGTCACAAGATTACGATGCGTTAAATGGTAGCCAAGAACCTTCTATAACCACTCTTACAATAGACCCAATATTGTCAGATCACGCTGCTATACAAGGAATCTTAAACAATCCTAAAGTTGTAGTAGATTAGCTTACGGCTCTAGAAAGATCAAATATTGTCGATAGTACTCCTGCAATACTTAGCGCAGTACGAAAAGAACGACAAGATTATGTAAACGAAGCTGTGGATAATTGGTTAGCAACAAGGCCAACAATGCCAGACATAGATGCACAGCGAATGCGTATTGTTGCTAAAGCAGAAGCAGAGTTTGACTCTCAAACAATGGCTAAAACTATTGTTACAATATAGCAATATTTGGCTCAACAATTTCCAGATGTTTAGGAAAATCATGTCGGGCCTGGATATGAAGGTACTACAAAACTTGGTCAAATGAGAGCAAACTTCATCAATTCGCTTGCTAATAGATTTGAACACCCAGGTATGACTACAATGTCACAAAATCAACAATAGTTGATTAGTGTACATCTTATGAACAGTGTGTTGAATAATAGAGATCTTTCTACTACAATACCTGCTATTGCTGAACAATACATCAGAATGTTTCAAGATTCTGATTTTATGCAAGATTTATTCTAGGTCATCAAGGATGTGCATGGCAAAGATATGCATCCGGAACGCATGATAAAACTTGCAACTGATTATGTGACTGGTAAATTGTAGACTACAGAACGACATTAGAAGCTGTAGAACATATGGTTCAGCATTAGTCAATTCTTTAGAGGTTTATTTAGACAAAAAACAAAAAAGCAAAATAGAGCGCTTGAGCGTAACATGCTAGACGCTCTCGCTGTTTACTTTTCTTGCGCTAACGATTTGGCAAGGTCTACAGATAAGGAACTTAATACTATCTTTTATACTGCCAGACCTAAAAAACAACACGTAACTGCAAAAGATGCAATACGTGAAATAAAGAAAGGTATACAATCTCGTATAATAGCTCTTTAGAAATCTCAATCTGCTGCAATGCTTGGAGATGAAGCGGAGCAGCTTACGGAACTGAAAGAGCGCTTAGCATAGTTAGATAATATTTCAAACCTAGAGGATTCACAATAGGATACCGCAAGAGTTGCTGCAATGGAACAGTTTGTCATCAAAGGTCTTACAGAACTTGCATCAGCTCTACAGCTTATCGAAAAGATGAAGAGTGGTCCTATTGAGCAAGTAAACGCTGCACAATTAGACAACATCCAACACAATGTCATAGGATTCTATAAAAATCTAATACAACAGTGGATTCTTAAGTGGGCGATGGAGGATAAATCAGATAGTGTACAGCATGGATCGTCTTTTATGGATGCTGTAGATATTATTCAAAAAAGTATCAACAGAATTGAAGCTGATTTTGATCAACTAAATCTTCTCTATACCGAGCACATGCTTGAAGAACTTTCCAAAAAGCTTGTTATAGGAGACGCTGCAAGATTTGTATACAATATGAAGTTGTGGTTATAGAACAAGGTTAACGGTGGACACCTTTCGTTTTTTGATAGATGGCTTAAGGGAGGATTTGCGTCAGATTCTATGGTAATACGTTTGTTTGACTTTTCTTTAAGACAAGCAAATACTTTAACAAGGAATGCTGCAGACGGTGTTGGAAGAACACTCCATCAGGCTTATATGGCTGCAGAAAAAGAGTTTAGAAAGGCTGCCAAGAACCCATTCATTAACTATGTCAAACTGTTGTATGAACGTGATGAACGTGGCGATTATACTGGCAATCTTCGTTCTTCTATAAATAGAGGTGCTTTTGAAAGAAAAGTAAGCGATAAGAAAAAAGAACTTGTAAAGAAGTACAACGCTACAGTAGATGAAAATGACGGTACTATATCCTTTTCAAATGATGACGATTGGAGGGGATATAATAATGAACTTGACGAATATATAGAAAAGGTAGGCGGACATCGTAGATACAAAGCGTGGTATTATATAGAACGTAGAAATCATCTTTCTAAGACAACTATAGATATTATAGACAATCTGAATAAAGAAATTAGAGAGATTGAGAATAAGTGTATAGAAGAAGTAGAAATAACACTTCCGGACGGTTCTAAACGAACCATAAAAGCTCCTCTTACATATAAATTAAAAACCCAAGCAGATAGAGACAGATTAGTAGAATTAAGGCGTCAGAAAGAAAACTTGAGTAATCCGTACAACATTGTATACGATGCGCAAGGCAAAATATCTTCTATAACACCTAAATCTGGTGAAGCTGCTCGTATAGCACAGGAGATAATAAGTTGGAGAACATTTCAAAGAAATAGTGGTGCGCTAAAGTACAAATCTAATACACAAGCATATAAATTAGTTAGGCAGAAACTTTTAGATGACTACACTGCAAAAATAGGAGTAGAAACAAACCCTCTTACTGGGCAGAAGTATACACAACTAGATGTAGATCAACTATTAGCAAAGTTTGATTTTGAAAACTCTACGACTCAACTTTCTCAGGAGTATTACGACGAACTTGAAAAAATACTTGGAGGAGGAACTAATTTTGACAGGGCTGAATTAAATGCTCGTAAAAATGCTATAATGCGTGCGTGTTATAAGCGCAGAGGTTTCTTTAATCCGGACTTAGATAAACTTAGCGAAGATGCTTGGGCAGAACTAAAACGTATAGACGAAGCATTAGATGGAACAAGTAGCGGCAAAAAGTTATCAAAAGATAACATTGATAAACTAAAAAGTCTAAGCGGCGAAGTATATGTAAAACGTGTTGATACAGGAGAAATCTACTATAACTGGCTTAAAGATAGATATGCCGCAGCTGGAAAATATGACGAATTTTTACAGAAGTATACGTTTACAGCTACCGTAAAGAAATATACCAAACTACCAGACGGTTCGACAAAAGTAACAGAAGAAAAAGTAATAAGACCTCTTAGTGTTTTTTCATATAAGGCTCCGTTTAATCCGAATTGGGTTGAGTCTCCTGGTGGAACTGGAATATTCTCAGAAGTAGACCCATGGTCGTCTAATGCGATAGATGATAAATACGATCCTACAGACGCAGACTAGATACAAGTTGACAAAGATATGTATCATGACAAGGAGTTTGATGAACTTATGAAAAATAAGAAGATAAAGGCGTTTTATGACGAGTGTTTAAAAGCACTTGACAATGCCTGGTCTAAACTCCCTAGTACATATCGCAGAAACAGATACAGATTACCACAACGTAGAGATGAGCTTGGTTCCATATCTACAAGAAAACATGGTGCGAAAGCTTGGTGGAATGCCATCAAAGGAGAATTTAAAGTAAACGAAACGGATGTGGATTACAACGAAGAGTTTACAAGACGCCCAGATGGATCTTTTGTAGAAACAATACCTTTGAGATACATACGAGATCTCGAAGACAAAAACATGATCGACACCGACCTTGTTAGCATTCTTACAGATTTCACAGAAATGGCTCAGAATTTCGAAAACAAGCAAGCCATGTAGCCTCTATGGGAACTTGTAGGATTTTAGCTCAGAGGTGGATTTGCTGGTCGTTCTGAAGGTATTAGTGACCAATCTAAACGATTTGATACTCACAAGAGTATGTATATGTATGGTCGTATGAGAATGGGTGTAAACCCTGGTGTGAAGATGGGTAGAGTACAACAGATTGTATCTAAACTTACGTACAAAATGATGTCTCTTGCACATAGTAAACTCATGGTGCATAACTGGCCTGCAGTATTAAAGAACTGGTGGGACTCTGGTTCAACTCTTTATGCAGAAATAGCATCTGGCAGAGACTTTGACGTTTCATGCTTCAAAAACGCTATTTGGAGAATGGCAAAGGATCTTCCAAATACTGTAATGTCAATGCCTTTAGGTAGAACACACACTAGATGTGAAACTGCCGCTATGATGCAGGCAAACGGAGTTAGCTCCTCTATACACGAGATGTTTAGAGGTACTAATAAAGCTTGGGCAAGGCGTGTATTAGAGAATCACGGATCTATGGGTGAATACAGTCTTGTTGACTATATGTACAAGGGATTGATTACTCAGATGATTTACGATAGCGTACGACTCATAGAAGACCCTTTAACCGGCGAACAAGTATTTGCTACAAAACAACAGGCTTAGTATTATTACACAAAAGCTGGTTATACAGCAAAAGAAGGTAAAAAGGCTTGGAGAAAAGGTATACCTCATGTAGACGGATTGGGTAAAACAGTATACGCTAGAGTTACTTTAGCCGATGCTTTTTATGTAGAACAAGACGGAAAATATACATTAAAACCAGAATTTGAAGATTTAGTAAGACCAGTGATAGACGAGTCAACAGGACGTAGATCAAACAAACTCGAGACACAAGTAGAAGGTTTTATACGTGAACGTTCTTCTGTTGTAAACGGTATGTTGGATACTTATGATAGAAACGGTGCTCAAACAAACTTTATCGGAGCTGCAATAATGTAGATGCGTGGATGGTGTATTGCTCAACAGGTAGACTATAACAAAGACGGTCATGATTTTGCTGTATATGCCGAAGATGATGAAGACTTTGATAAAAATGCATTACAGAAGCTTTATGGTAAAGCTATGAGAAGCGCATATGATTCAAGTGCAGGTCTTGTACTACAAGAGGCACCTGAAGGATATGAAGGTCAATACGACTTCCTTTCTGGTGGAACTAGACAAGGAGCTTGGACTCTTATACCATTCTTAAAAGCTTATGCAAAATTGTTCCAAGATCTTAATTTCATCAAATTTGCTATTCCTGATACATCATTAGATAAGCTTGGTGTGGAAAGTAGCACACTTACAGATCAACAAAAGTACATAATAGCTCGTATGAACTGTACATTACTTTCAATAGCTGCTACTTCTCTTATCACATTTTTATCTGGTAAAGGCATAGAAGACGATCCTGATGAATGGATATTATGGCTATTGTATGCAGCATCAACCGCAGGTATTTCTGAACGTGCTGCTCAAATGTGGTTCGTCGGTCTCGTGTTTACTCTTACCGATATTATTAAAACTCCAGCGGTGTCAACAGCTTACTATCAAGACTTTGGTTATGCGTTAGATGCAATTCAAGATTTGATGGCACTTATGTACGACAAAGCTACTGGCGGTAGTGGTAATATAGAAGCACATCAAGTAATTAGTTCTGGAGCATATAAAAATAAGGAAAAATGGCAACGAGATGTATCAAGAGCATCAAGTTTGATTCCTGGTATATCAGAACTTGGTTTTGATAATTTATATCGTCGTGGAGTATTTGACGGTTCTATCAACGGTTTGCGTTCAACAGCAACTTGGTACTATCAAGTCTTTCCTACAAACACGCTTGTATATAGACCACAAGTTACCACAGAAAAAGGTAAACTTCGTAAGGCTAAAGAAGGAGAACTTAAACCACAACGAGGTGTATATGGTCTTATATATAATGAAAAAGGTACTAGTTTCGCAGATTATTTCTACGACCCTAATACCAGTATGACAGACAAGCTTAAATTTATGATGTTTGGATATAAAGATAACGATGCCAACGATGGTAAGCAGAAGAAAAGCACAAAAAAGAAAGCTATAACTCCTGTATCACCATATGGCGGCAAATCAAAGAAAAGTTTTGCCTTGTAATCGTCAATCTATCCTCACGATGAATCAAGCGTATAAAAACAAGCAAAGCGGAGCACTTCAGTATTGAAGTGTCCCGCTTTTTTTGTCCCAGTAGACTTTAAACTCTGGTTTATAGTCCTCTTCTGGAATAACATTGTTAACAAACTTGCTATACATCACGTACAGCGGATTTAGCATGTATCGATTTACATCCGCATCGGTTAAATTCCAAAACGCGAATATTCGCATTTTATCATTATCGCTTAATGCGCAAGCATTATTCATAATACTCTTAATACTTTTATTTATTATTGTAAAAGCAAAAAGAATAAAATAAGTGTTACCTATGTAAATTTTATACTTGCCATATAGATTCTTCGATGAACTTAACTTCTTTTCTGTTTCAAACGATTCATTTGTAAGAACGTTTGAAGCATAAAGTAAAAAGATATGATTATCCAAATAAGGACGATTTATATCCTCTGAATAAGCATCTACAAATCCTGCTGTAGGACTTATATCTTTTTTTGTTATTTGCTCATCAAGTAGTGGTATGATCAACTTGAATTGTAGGCTCATAGGCTCTTATAAGTTGAGTTTTTCGCTTCCATCACCTTCATAATATGCTCGAGTATGATCCCACTGGTCTGTAGTCTGGTGCCACCATATGTCTTGCATTGCACCCAAGATAGTGTCTTTTCTTGAATACACATCATTTTTATCGATTTCAAACACACGGATCTCATTACTACCTGTAGTATCTATACCTATAATATAGAACTTAAATGTCCAATCATTCCAATCTTTCACTCTAAGTTCATATCTTAGATACCATACTACAGCCTGATAGTAAAAACACAACTGTCTCAAATAATCATATTGGTGTATACTTTCCTCAAAGTGCCACAACTTTTGTGTAGTCTTCAAATCATAAATAATAGCCGTTTTACTTCTGAAATCAAGCGTCAAACCGTCTAACAACGATTTACATTTGACCCCGGCAGCCATTTTTATATAGTATTCCCAGTTTATATGAAACTCATGGTGATTTTCACTATCTTCATCAATACCAGGTGGATTAATTATTCTCCAAGCAAGTCTATGCTCTTTGATATTCTCCTTAATCTTCTCAAGCATTTTGACATCCCAAGGTCCAATCATCTTTCGACTATCATTAGACTTTAGGAAGTCAATATACTCTTTTAGGTCAGAAGCTATTTTAAGGCCCTCTGAGAGCATTTTCTCTTCAGACCGGTTAGTTGTACTATAGGATGCCTGATATGCGCTTAGAATGGCCTTATTCGGCTCTATTTCGGCGCTATTTGCCAACTCTTGACAGAACTTCTCTTGCTGTGCAGAAGAAGGTCTACGTTTGTCCCAGACTACATAGTCTTTTTTGAACTCTTCAGGCGTTAACAAATAAGAATGTATCATAGTTCCACGCTCCAAAGTACTATTCTTTTCCTCTGGAGGTGGATTTGTAAGCATCTTATGTAAAAAGGCTGGTCCTTTATTCAAAAACCAACCTATGTTCGAGTTACTGATACGGGATAAGTCCTCGTAGTAAGGAGTATCAATGACCATCATTTTTTCGTAAGATTCATATCGTTAAACAAATCTTCAAGAGTCCAATTTGGAAATGCTTTTATCTCCTCTACAAATGATAAAATGTTGTCAAAACTAACACACTTAAAGTGCTTATAAACAAAGTCGCTTATCTCCTTTGCCTTAGCCTCATCGTCAATTTTATCACTTACTACCTGTTTAATCATCTCCTCTGACATCTTGTCAAATCGCTTCCAGTATCGTACACGAGAACAACGGTCCTTAAGGAATTCACTTATCTTTTTATCATCGTTACATGCAAAAAGCATCAGTTTTTTTCCTACAGTATTCATACCGTCTAGAACCTGCAACAAATCACCCATACTATAATCAGAGTTCTGCTTATCTATCTCATCGAATACAAAACACACTTCTGTGTTTACAAGTCCTTGAAATAAAGATTTGAATTTGTATTCTGGGAATTCCCTATCAAGTAAGACAATAGGAAGTTCTGACATAAGGGCAATTTGCTTAAGCGTGACTGTTTTACCAGAACCTTTCAACCCTGATAACATTACACCTGTAACTCCGCTTTCACTATTGCGATACTTATATAATATCTTCTTAATGAAATCGTTATCCTTCTGAGTACTATATATCTTAGATGGAAGTGTAAACATTTTTGCTGTCTCAAACGAGATATCTCCCGTAAAGCGACTATACTTAACATTATACACCTTACCACCTTCGAGTTCGTACTCTAAACCGTCCATAGATGGCTTAAATAATATCTTGTCACCTACTTTCAGAAAGTTCTTTTCCATGATCTTTTTGACTTAAAAGTTCTTCAATCATTTCATCTACCTGCTTATGATTTCTCACAAGGTAACACTTCATTTTACTGTTGTGCCTTTTTAGGTAGTATTTGAACAGCTTGTATCGTAATGGAAATGAATCTCCCATAAGGCCTTTACATTCCACTACAAACGAAGTGTTCTTATATCTACCTATAAAATCAGGTAAATATGTTATTGCTCGAATATTTTCCCCTAAATAGGAGAATTTTGGAAGCAAGGTGAAGTGCTTTGGCTCATACTTTACAGGTATTCCTGCTTTAGTAAAAGCTTCATAAGTATAGCATTCGAGCTTACTACGAAAATGTAGTCCATACTTATCGACCTTTGTCGCATTCCTCACCCTGCCTTTATTCATCGACTACATCTTTTATAAACCAATCGATTTTGTCTTTTGCGGGATCTAATACTGCAAGGCATGATTTTCCTCCTTTCTTTGCGTGGAAGAATATTTCACTCATTGCAATACTTTCACATGTTGTTACTTCCCACCCATTCTTTTTAATATGGAGGTACTTTGACTTACTTTCACCATAAAAATATCCAGTGATGGCTGCTGCTGTTACAGCAATAATGCCAAGGATCAATGTCTCAATCATAGTATTTTTCGGTTTCTTTTGTCATCCAGGCTCTAATTTGAGCGAATGTGTTATACTTAACTGCATCAGAAATGTCTTTTGCATTGAACTTTTTGTTGACAAACAATGCATCAAACTTATACTGTCTGCTGTATTCACGAGCTTTTAACATTCCTGTCCTATCTCTATCGAACAGTATGACAATATGTTTCCACTTACTCCTTAACGACTTTAAAATGTCTTCTGGAATAAATGTTGTTTCACTTGAAGGAGATATAGCATAAAACCCCATCTCATACAAACACATCACATCTTTAAGAGATTTTGTGATGATTAAGAGATTGCCACCCTCTTTAGGCAACTCGGCTAGCCCCTGAACGTGTCGATTTGTCAGATTGGTACGCCATTTAGTATACTTAGAGGCAAGTGGACGATAAATCTTAAATCTATCATACACTTTATATGCATACATAGGACTAGCTTCTTTGTAGGTTCCTCTGACGACTCTATTACAAAGAAAGTATTTTATACTAAAAACATTAAACTTACGTAAAGTGTCTAGCGATATGTGGAATTGCTTCCAATATTGCTTATCTACTTCAGTAAACGGTTGACGAACTATTCCGATTTCTGTTGGCCCTGAATCCACCGTTTTCACAGATCTTGCTTTTACATCATTGCGTATCGGATCCATTTTTCGGACGATGCGCAACAATTCTCGTTCAAGTTCATCTCTGGTTTGTATTCCTCTATACAACTTTATGAAACTAAGAGCATTGCCATACGCTCCTGTTCCGTGGTCTTTAAATAACAAAACCCCGTTTCTACCTTTAAAGATAGCGAACGAGGGCATTCTATCATCAGACCTTAACGGACTATTCATCAGTTGTCCTACCTTGAATTCTCCAAGATAGTAGGAATAGATTGCATAGTCATCAACCTTTTCCAATAAGTCTCTAAGACTTGTTGTAATTGCTGTTTTTGTACTATACATAGGCTTATAGCTCTTATAGTTGTACTATTACCAAGATTCGAACTTGGATTAACTGCACCATATATGGCCGTTCTATCTTTATGGAGAACGCCTTCCTCTCCTTCCGTCCGACATTTTATCTCGCGGCAGTGGTATTCCAATTCCCACTCATAATAGTATTCTATGTTGTATATATTTAGCGGACTATGTAGGACTTGAACCTACGACCCCATGATTAACAGTCATGTGCTCTAACCAACTGAGCTAAAAGTCCATAGAGGCTAGGTCGCGAGGAACCTAGCCAATCTCGTTTTTATTTATATCCCGCTTGTGAGATCAGTCGAGCGGCCGATTTAATGTAGAAATAAAAATGTTGTGGGATAGAGCAGAGTCGAACTGCCCAATAGTACAATAACACATTATTTATAAACAATCTAAAATCCAACCATCGACGTGTTTTTATGGTATTGTTTACTTTAAGGTTTGTACTATTCCGGATATCCCAGTTGTGCGGTCGTTTGGAATCGAACCAAACAGATAGGAAAAACGAAACTCTCTAAAGAATTTATGATATTTAAAAACCTATCTTGTCGTATGTTTCACAACATCCTGACACCGCGTAGTAGCATGGAGGGGACTCGAACCCCTCTGTCCAACTGTTCTAAAGCTGGTTACCATGCATGCCAGGGATTGACTGTAACAGAACATTGTTCCAATTGGCCCCGTTCTGTATTTTAATCAACCTCTCCACCACTGACCTTTAAATGGTCGTCAGCACCTTATTGTTACCGTAGCACGGATTCGAACCGAAATCTTCAACTCAGACGCCGTCACTCTCTCAGGCTCGTTGATGTTTTATCCAATTAAACTACTACCGTCGTGAGGGCTATTTCTAGTCTCCACCACTGACCATTAATATGGAAATAATTGTTCAGGATCTTTAAATTGTTTTAATAGTTGTGGTGATATGTAGTATTTTCCGATCTTATAATCTGCATACTTTACATTTTTTCTTTGTAAATATACTTTTATATTCGGTTTTCCAATAGGATGTAACCACCAATAATAAATATCAATGTTTTCATCCAGCGAATTACCAAATTTTGATTGTAATTTCGGAATAATTTGATTTTTGTCAAATTCTATATAATCTCCACGACCACCATGGACTATTCTATTATATCCTTTTGCAAATAAACTTCCATCTTTAAGAAATATTAATTCCTTAAAATGGCAGGTCGTCAGCACCTGTTGTCTCAGTAACCGAAGTACTTGCTCCTACTGGAGCCGCAAACGGATCTGCAGCGGTCTCGTTGTCCGCTACAACTGGGCGCTCAAGAAGATCTTTCTTCCAGAGCTTAATCTGAGACTGTTCTATACTCATAGGTTCAACAAATGTACCAAGAGAAGATACACGAGTATATCCATTCTTGTCATAAACTACCTTTAAACGTAATGGATATTTATTCCATTCGGCCGTTTCTTTTACATTTTCCAATGTGGTTTTTACCCAATTGATCATTTCTACAAAGTTCTCACCTTCAAATTCAGGTGCGTTTTCATAGAAACAGTTGATGACTTGAAGAATACGACCAAACTGCTGATCATCACGACGTTGTAAATCTTCGTCGGTCTTAATCCACATGTTTTTCTCGTTTTTCCATTCTGTGAACGAAGCCGTCTGTCCTTCAGCGTTAGTAAAGACAAACTCAATGTAATCTCGTCCTTGTGGAGACTTCATCACATTTACTGCATTCAATGTTACGTTTTCGTTGATGCCTACAGGCATATATGAGCTGTTAAACTCAGTATTGTTTGTTGTTGCTGTTTTTGTACTATACATAATTCCTTACTGACTTATAGTTCTTATTCTGGTTTATAAACTTTATCCCAATAGGTTGTTAATGAGCCGTCTTCATTTCCCGTAGCAATGACAATATCTCTTCCTGCAATATGTTTCGCTCTTGCCTCAAGGACGGAGTCTCCATTGCCACCTTTAAACGAGATATGAGTTTCGTTTTCCTTTCGGTAAACATACCCGACTGCATCGGCAAGTCCACAAATGATTCTTCCGAGTTTTCCAACGAGGTCGATCTCTTTTGCGTTAACTTCTTGTCCATCTTTGTCTGTAATACTGTCTTTAACGTGTCCTATTAGAATAAATTCATCACAAAGATCTTTGAACATGTCAATAACCTTTTTAACGGCATCTCGAAGATATTTATAACCAGCACCTCTTGCGAGAGTAGTTACATCATCCCCTTTCCAGTTCTTGCCAAGTTCGGTTTTCCGATACAAATTACAAGCGTAACTCATACAAATATCTTCCAATCGAGTAGCATTATCTATCGTAATGTGTTTATAAAAATTATGTCCTACTTCCTCATTCTTAGCCCTAATAGCTTGTGCAATCTCTCCCAAATCCGCAATGCTACGTGCTTGTACAGCAAGTGCATCAATGAACTTAGATCCGCCTTCAAGGTCTATAATGAGATTATTAGGTAATTGTGCCACGCATGAGGTCTTACCAGCCTTCGGAAGTCCATAAAGGACCAAATATGAAGGGTTCGTAGACTCTGCTGGTACAGGTTTTGTAGGTAGTACTATCATGTTAGTTCTAGACTTAAATGATATTAATGGTAATGTTCTTATTACCAGCATTCAGAATGTTGATAATAATCTTCTTTGTTGGTGCACTCAATGTCTTCAAGAAGGCAGTGTTGCTAAAACTGTCATACGAATACAGATCCATACCAATCTGAATCTCATCGTCGTAGAAGCAAATGGGTGTACCGTCAATAAGCTTATATGTTTTGCCGTAAATGAAAGGCAGCGTCTTATACGTTGTCTTACCGTAGTTAGCAATAAAGTTTGCGGCCTTTAAGAACTTGTCGTTCTCGTTCAGATAGCCGTCGAAAAGACCAAAGGAATGCTTCTTCTTCGAATCTGCGATAATCGCGGAAATCTCGTCATAATCCTTGTTGTAACTCTTATGCAGGTAAGGATTAGTATCCTTTATATTAGCAATAATAAGGTTATCAAGAATCTTAGAATAGTTTGTGCCGAGAAAGGAATTGTTATTGTTAGAAGTGTTAGCAATCTTAAAAGTTGTAGTCTTACTCATATAGTCAGCCAATATTTAAAAGTTTAACAATATGCTTATGTTTCAACGATATTGTTATACATCAGGTCGTTCTCGAATTCAAGAATACACGGTTTTCCTGCATCTCTGTTTTTCAAGATATGCATAAATATTTTATTGTTTGTAGGTAAATGACTTGGACCGTATTCTTGTATACCAAGTATTTCTGGTCTGTGAATCACTATTACGTAATCACTGCCCTGAAACATAGCATCCGAAGAGCTCAAATCACTTCGCATTGGATAGTGAGAGAGCGGGTTGTTTATTCTTTCAGAAGACTCAATATTTCTATTCATCTGCGCTAATTGTACTACAGATGTCATTGGCAGTTTCTTTGCCTTAATGAATACCCTTTCAAGTTCACTTATCGTTTCTATTACAGAACCAACCTGTTTAGTTAAAAGAGCATGATCATATGTAATAATAAAGTGCTTGTTTGTGCCTTTTACATAGTGATTGTAGAAAGATTGAATTGTTTCTTCAACTTGCTTGGGAGTACCAGGATCATCTACAAAGTAGATTGGATATTCCTTTAGCTGATTGGATACAGCGACAACTTTTCTGAACGTATCGTCGTCGAGGCTCGTTTCCGAGCTATACAAAGTCGAAGTCGTTTTCCTAAGCTTATTAGAAAGCGTTCTTCCAACTTGCCTAAATCCAACCATCTCTAATGAGAAGTTCAAGATGATAATGTCTTCATCTGGATTCAAATCAATTATATCTGTAGTAAGTTCATTTACAAAACTAGACTTACCACTAGCCGAAATACCAGCTATGGTAATAACGACATTTGGTTCAATGCCTCCCATACACTGCTTATTGAACTTAGTCCATCTTGTCTTTAAAGACGTAATAGACTTGTCTCTTCGTCCAGCTATATATGCTACAGCTTCTTTTGTGACTTGAGACATTGAACGTATGTTAGATAAGTTCTGTTCCATACGCAGCGGAGTTTGTTTTCGTGTCTGACATTTCTTGCTCAGATTCTTCCCAAGCATGTTCTACTAACCATTTGTACATAGTTTTCATGTAGCCTAATTTACCAGTTCTAACCTTTTTAGATACTTCGAAATCTAAGCATTCTATAAGGTGTTGAGCCATGGCTTCACTAAGTCCTGTATACAAATTAAACAGGTGATGGCACCTGTTTATATTGGTTTTTAGATAGGCTTTTGTCCCATCTGGTCGTAAAACATATTTTGGATATATCTCGCTAAACTGTTCGAAATAAGTTTTCGAAGGCTTTAGAAAATCTGTAAGCTTTTCAGTTGGGCGATATATAATTGCATCTCCTTCAGTAGTAGAGGAGATGAGATTCTGATCAATTAAATACTGTATTTCGTCGTCGCTAATTAGGCTGACAATCTTGCGGACGTCTTGATTAGATTTTTGATTCTTATCCAATACAGTACTAAGGAAGAATAATTGATTTGTGTTGATTTGCTCTGGCATGTGCAAGAGCTTCGTATTTACTTCAATAATCATCTCTTATACTCAAGGTTAACAAGTTGGTTACTAAAATAATTCGAGTTGCTGATATGACAAATCTGCTATAATCTTATTCGCTTCCGAAATATAGTAATTATAGTTAATGTGTCTTTCAGTTATAGGTAAGTCGTCCATTTTATTTAGTATTGTGACACCTGACTTCGTGAGCATATTTTCCTCTTTCCCGTCTTTGTCTACCTTATAAAGTGAATAACCATTAGTGCTGGCATAATATCGATTTATACGTTGTACAAACCGATCGCCGTGTCGGACTTTAAATTTCTTATCAGTTCTTTGACTCATTAAGAAATCATGTATATCTGTCTGTTGTCTTATAAATTCAGACACAGGTTGTTTCGTTAAGAAATAGTTTATCACAGCTTTTGGAATTACTGTCGGTGCTAACCCTTTTCCCAAAACAGGTTCTGTTCTAAACATTCCTCGTTTTTCTATCAGTTCTGGATCATGTGATTGTTCATATCCATCAACGACCCCAAAATAATCGTTGACTGCGTACTGATAAAACGCCTCATAGTTGTCGCTTTCAAAAGTAAGTTGTGTTATTTGCTCTACTTCAGACACTGTTTCCTGAATCTCATCTTTAGCGGTTTTCTTAGCAATAAACATTACACCATCTGTATTGATTTGCACAATCTCGCAATTCAATTCCAGCAAACGGTCCACTAACATAAGAAGTATCAATTGTCCATTAATACGTATCCTGAAAACGTTAAATGGATCGTACATCCAACTTTCTTCTTGTTGCATTTTTCCCGTGACAGAATTTAAAGTTAATTTAAGGGCTTTATCTTTAATTTTCTGTCCGCTATGTTTTGCTTCTATGCGCTCATTGTATATTTGCTCATAGACTTTCAAAAAACTTTCACCTAAGTGTCTGGGAGTAAGTTTATGCTTAATAAGCAAACTCGGATACATTGCCACGTTGTGATACACTAAGATGCGTAATTGTGTATCCAGATCTTTCAATCCTTGTCGACTATATCATAACTTAATATCATAATAAGTTCAAATTATTTCGAATATGCGCATCAATCATATCCTACTCTCTTTCGAGATAGTCTGTGAACGTTCTTCCGATTGGAAGCTTCGCTGCGGATTGCCCAATCTTTACTGCTTTTACAATATGACAGGTCATTACCCTATCTGCTGCCATTTACATTTCTGCAATGCGCTGTGAGTAAAGCTCTAAGGGGGTTCCCGCAATTAAATTTGTTTTACTGGCGCCAAATCTTCAACGCCACATCACTGTGTCCGATATACTCGTCAGGTCCTGGTCGGAATATCTTTGGTTTATTCAGCGAATGAATACCTCCTACACCAATAGAATACACCGTATTCGAGAGAACGAACTTCTTCTCGTAGCCTTTGCGTTCTTTTGAGTAGACTATTTGCCCTTTCATCTCCTCAAGAACGGCTTGTAATTCTGGGTTTTTATATTTGATGAATGGAAATATAACATCCTTTAGAGGAATGTAATCCATCGGAGAACGCATCTCTTTGAGTTCATTCATTGAGATTCCTGTCGCTTCACAATATTTTTTAGCAAGAATTGTTTCTCCGAATTTCACACTATCCATCGAAAGTGCGTCAATTCCATATTCATCTTGAATAAACAAACGTATTTTTATGTCTTTTTGAAGGCGATTTAATAACTCTTCTGTAGACTCTACGTCGTTTATATTGTATGCAATCATTTTATCTATTTCGTATACTGGTAAATACGCTCCAAAATCTCCATCGTACTCTTGCACGTTTTTGTAGTGCATTGTTACCTGCATACTTTTTAGACTAACTCTTAATTTAGAGCTGAATTGCATTGTAAGCAAATCCATAGAATAAAAGTAATGTGCGTACTTCCACTTCTTGAATTTACTTATCTCTTCCATTGTTGTTGCTTTTATAACAGCATTTGAGAGATTGTACAACGATTCACAAACTTGTTCTATTGATTTATGAATTAAGATACCGTAATGGTAAATGATGTAGTTTATGATTACATCATCGTAGTGTTTATTGTTATAACCACAAAATATTACGTTCTTTTCCATAAAAAAGTAAACAAGACTTATTAGGTCTCGTTTACGCTCAGATAGTTCGAATTTGTATAGTTGTCCAGTCTCTGTATTCTTGCAACAACAATGAAATACATTTGGAAATACCTCAATATCGTAGGTAATTACCGGACAGTTTCGTATACACATGACTTATAGTTCTTAGTTATACTTAGTGGACATGATGAGACTCGAACTCACTGTAAGCCACCGCCTCAGACGTCAAATGCTTTCCCTCTAGGGTACTCGGCCGGTCCTACATGCCCAATCGTAGCGGGAGAGGGATTCGAACCCCCGATTCTGAGATTATGAGACTCAGCGGATAGACCACTTCCATATCCCGCGATACGAGGACTTTCGTTTTGAGGCGTCCTCTATGTGCTTCCCTGTATCCTGTTGATTTTTTCAGTCCTAGATCCTAGGCAGTTGTCACAAACCTCATTGTCCGTATCGCAGAATTGTACTACTCTCTATTGCCCATAGAGAACCAACTAGTTGTTAACAACACTTGGTGATACGGTGTTCCAGTGTACTTCCTGAAACGTAATCACAAATTATCTATTTTTCATAGATTATGTGACTATGCTGCCTTCTTATAAGCCTCTTTCGATTCCTTATTTTTGGACTCTAATATACTATAAATAAGAGGGCGAGTATATTTCTTGACGTACTTTTGACTCAAGAACTGCACTATTTTATCGTGTTGTGCTTCACGCTCTGCTACCCATTTAGGATATTCTTCCTTGTAGAAGATGTCGTTCTCCAATGGTTTTGGATTTTTCTTCTCCCATTTGGATAGTTTGTCTTTGAGGTAAGCTTCGATATACTCTTCATGAGTCGTCTTTGCTTGCTTACGATTGTTTTCAATAGCGATACTTTCCTTCTTCGTAAGGTAATACCAAGGCTTCTGCTTATTAAGCTTTTTGCCTTTTCCTACTCGATCCTTAATCGTGGTAGCACTTATGGCTGGACGGAAGTCACGATATTCGTCTATACCATCATATTCGCCAGGATCGTTTGCTTTTATTGTAGGAGGAATACAGCACTTCTGATTTCTAATGCTGTAGAGCTTCTTCTGAAGCTTCTTATTTATTGTTTTCTTGCCCATATTGATTATGAATTAAATCTGACAATTGGGAATCAGTTAAAAATACATTGGATATTACAGCCCCGTTAGAAAATGTTATAACACAAGGCTTAGAGTTTGTCTCTATCATATAGTTTTCAACTAATTCATACCATGCCTCTTTTTTGTCTTCTTTCGTAAAAGCAGCAGTTCTAATTGTTATAATTTCCTTCTTATCGAAGAAAAAATCTACCATAAGCGTATATGGATCTTCTTGTGGTTTTCCAATTACTTTCTTAGGAACTATTGTTTTTAAAATTACCGCCGTTTCCATTATGCTGCTGCTTTAAAGTTCAATTTCTGCTGTACAGGCTTTTGTGAGCCCTTAAATTTGGCCCGTTTAGGGGTCACCACGGCCTTTTTACTCTCTGCCCTGATCATTGCAAGGGTAGCCTTTTTTACGCGCTTAGAGAGCTTCTTATCGTAGTTGGTCGTTTTACTACCTGTACTGTGCACAGTACCACTAACCTTCTTCTTGTGGAGGCGCTTGAGCTTACCAAGAGCCAATTCTGGAGCAAGTGTTGCTGATATATAACGCACCTTATAGACCTTAAGGTTGCCTGTTTTGGGGGATTTGAACTCGAATTTTACATCCTGAACAAGCTTCTTGATACGTTCTGCCTCTTCCTTTGTGAGGTCCTTCATATAGAAGTATGTTTCGGTTGCAATCTTAGGTTCGAAGTGATTGTTCTGAAGAACAAGACTTACTTCTGTTTCGAGAATTGGGTCATATCCGACCATCAAGTTGTATTTCATTGGACGAGCTGCTAACTTAGCTGCTACGTTTGCTTTCTTATGCTGTTTCATATTGATTATGATGTTAAATTGTTAATATTGTGGGAAAATATTAGTAGTCTATACAGGACTCGAACCTGTTTCACCGGCTTACTTAGCCGGTGCTTTACCAATAAGCTAATAGACCTACGTTGTTGCACTATACGTATTCGTACAACAACGCAATGAAACCCCTTTTATAATCCGCAACGGCAAGGTCCTTATTTGTGTGCCGTTCACTGCGCGCGACCTTAATCTTAGGATTATTACTTAGTTTTTCACACCTTGTAGTTTGTGACGAACCGACCGTCATAGAAAGTCCTTGCATACTTCAAACTATATCGAACATCATATTGTGAGTTCCAACTTAAAGTCGTCTGCAATTGACGTGATGTCGATATCTGTGTTCTTATTGAACTTCTCCATTGCTGCATCATACTTATTAGCCTCAAGCTGGAGAGTCTTTTTCAGGGAAGCGATTTTTGCACTTGTGAAAGTTTCCTTCTTAGAGAGACTTGCTTTACCCTTCTTTGCCTTCTCGATTGGGTTCAAGGTAGGAATCAAAGAAAGCTGTGCAAGAGCCTCTTTTGCCTCACATGCTGCAAAAATGCTATAATTATTTGTCTTTTTGAAGGCTTCATAATCGAATGTTGTTATGCCTAAATTCAGGTACATAAGCATACCTTTAATCTTGATACGCTTATCCTGAAGCTGAGTAATATAGTTGTACAGTGCCTTGAGGTCTTTACCAGAACCGAGGCCAGCCTTAATCTCCTTGGTTGACATCACGTTTTCGTTACGGATTGTCTTCCAAGACTTCGTGATCTCTGCATCGAGATTCTTACGAATATTAATAATGTTACTTGAGTTCAACTTGATTGATGTCTTCTTATTCATGTAGATTTGATTTAAATTAAACATAACAGTTGAATTCGAGTGCCATTTACCTAGTCCTCTAAATACCCTCACGAATATTTAAAGGAACTACCTCAGAAGTAGATGCACGCATGCGTCTCTTCTGGGGTAGTTGTATGTTTAGGAGATCTTCAATAGACTTTAGTATTTTTACAGTTATACTTTGGTTAATGAGTACATATCCCGCAGGCACGCACTCGTAGTCCGCAGACCACTAAATCCGCCGCACACCCGTAATACCATACGTTAAGCCTACATGGAGTGAATCTCCAATACTGTCGAGTATAGGAATAACTTTTGTGGTGCCATCCTCAAGCTGTATCACAATTTGAGATGGCCCGCTGCGCTCGATTAATACCTGCTTACCGTCTTGGCCATTAGCCAGAGCCCCCTCGGGAGCTACGGGTTGCTGGTACCCACCGCTGAGCTGAGCCACATGGCGCCAACAATCAAAGAGCCGATTAATGACCCCGTCGTAATTTTTATCACGAACCGAGTTCATTACAATCTCTTGAGACAAACCCTTTAAGATCGCACGATTGTTTAAACCACTCGAGCAATCCACAAGGGAATCCCAAATGTTTAATGCTACAGATTCAAATGGAAATTCATCCTGACAATTCAGAAGTCGATTCCACCAACGAACGGACGTTTTACCGAAAATTACAGCTCCGCTGTCTTCGATTGTACAAATCTTGTACTTTTCTTTGTCCTTGGTGTTCTCTAACAACTTTACCGAAATCTTCGGGTCTGCTATCAGAATTTCCAGTAGTTTTCTGCATGCTGGCGATATTAATGCCGACATAAGGCTTAGTCAGTTACAATGATAACTTCCTTGCTTGCAGGAGCAGCCTTACCTGGGAGATTTACTACCACGGGCGTGGGAGTGTCTTCAGGGTTAGTACCCTTAGTCAACTGATCGTAATACTCCTTGGACTTCTTGTTGTTCTCGTTAATAGCCGAGTCAACCTGAGCGATTGCCTTGTTGATCTCCTCGCGGAGCTTCACAAGACGCTCTTTCTCATCATAGTTGAGAACGTTTACCTTCTCAACGAGTTTCTTAGCGTCAGCGAAGATGATGTTCTTGTCGCCAGTAAGAGCCTTGCCGAGAGCATCCTCAGTTACGTTAGAGAATGTCTTACCATCAGAACTGATAGATACAGACACTTCGTCTTCAGTATCCTTATTCAGGATCACCTGAGCGTCACCGAGAGCGCCATTAGCCAGTTGTACACTGAGAATGTCGTGACCTACTACGCGGAAACGACGAGGGGTACGGTTGAGGATTAAGTCCACATTACCGTTACGTTCAACTTCTACTTTTCGCTTTTCGAAGTCGAGAATCGCAGCCCGTGCTTCGGGCTTAAAGAACTGGGTACCAAGAGTACCACCAATGATACGAAGATCAGGGCGGCATGACTCAGCCACCTTGCTTAAATCTACTTTTTCCATTTACTTATCCTATTTGATATCGTGGTTGATTCCACCAACGATAAGTTAAACATGTTTGAATTCCGTATTCTGCATACGGGTTTTTATTTTTGTTGTTCAATACTTATTTTACGTTACGATTGCTGTTCTAATGTTTAGCACGCTTTCGTCATAGGCTAGTTATACCCCAAGGGATATAACGGGGATCCAACGGTAGGATCATCCAGGCCCGTAATCTATGGCGTTTTTTAAAGCTTTGAATGTCGTATGTGTATAATCAAATACTAAGTTTTTGAACATGATTTTTAGAAGTATAAAAATTATGTGATTTTACCCACTAAGCGCTCTACTTATCAGGAAATAAGGGAGGGTTCACTAGCTGAGGTAATTCCACATTGTAGATAAAAAGATTTGTTTTGGTTGATATATCTTCGATATTTTCCCGTTTTTGCAAAGACGTATCTTCCTGATTTACAGTTTACTCTGGTGCCGTAAGTTTATTGCGCTGGCTTACGGGCCTCGTTTCCTACTTTTGTGCTTTTGGGTGCTTGCGTGAGGAGTACGCTTCATTATCGGACGATCTCGGGACTCCAGAATCCTTCACAGACCTTACGGCTTTTTAAGACTTTGCTGTCCCTTTGTTTATAGTGCACGAACACTGGGGAGTTCAACCCATACACATAGTTTCTTGTCACCCACTTACCTTGCTTGTCACACACCTCGAGACAGGAGGTAGTGATCTACCTGCATACGCTTCGAGCACTGCGTCTAATGGCTACAGTAAGCTGCCCATCGATTTTTGTGTATTCGGCTCTATGCTTTCCACCCACATGAGTTGCTGCTCAATGCTTCGTTTCGTTTCGCATTCTGCCTAAATTATTTCACAGTTACGGTTGGCACTCGACTTTCTCCGATCAGTTCCACTACTTACAACGTAGGTTTTCCTAGGAGGGAACAGTCAATTTTGTTAAACATGTTATCATCATTCTTTGTTGTATTTTGTTTTCATTCAAAATCTAATACGGATATACGCATACGACAACAGTCTTTTTTTCATATCTTCATCACAAAAAGAGGTATAAATATGCGGCACCATTTCGAAGGTACTTGCTAATACAAACACGTAAGTATAATGCGCTTTCTCAACTGGGTGTGAGAGTCTGAATATACTCGCGTATAGATTTGAGTTTTTGGCTATCACGTAACCACCGAGGGGTGTAAGGTTTTTATCCTTACTACCGAACATACACTTGTTACGCCTAAATAACTTATGTATGGAGAATCAGCCATATGTACGCGGGCTCGTTCCGCTGAGGCGGGGCCTTCCACCTCCTAATCATTTACTTTTATATAACCGCTTGAACGATCAAAGCCTGGCGGTCTATACTCCATATTAAATCAGCCGTATTACCCTCTTACTCCCCTCGTGTTAGACGCCGAGAGGCACTGGATTTGCACCAGTTTGGACTTACCTAGGCTACGTAGTTACGGTACGCATTCAGTTAGAACTAATCTGAATCTCCATTAATACTTCTGTATAACTTTTTCGCTCCTTCATAATGAGTTTGGACCTCATGAACACTAAGCTCGGCTAAATGACATATCATACTTATTGTGGATGCTGTGCCTTGGTATGTGCGATTACCTTCATCGCTTCCCTGGTCTCGGCTAAGTATGTGGCAACTCGTGTTTCGTTATACTGTGTTTATATGTCATTACACAGCATGTCCGATACGGTACACTGTTTTGCTCCTTTTGAGTCTTATGCGTCTTCTCTTGAATACATCACCAGACGGTTCTCATGCATCAGAATAGGGTTTTAGTACTACGCTCTCCCTAATACAAAGGAGTTTTTCACGCTCCAATGTCTTCCATCCTACCTTTTGAGCTCTATTTTCAAGCTTTATCGCCATCAGAGATGGTTTACATATTCTCGGATCAAGTAGATTGTTACTTACCATATCTCCCGTATTAAAAATCTCAGCTATTCTCACGAACCACTGAGACGAGCTTAATAATAACATTCAAACTAAACAAGTATGCCTTGTGGGAGAGCGGGGAGTCGAACCCCGCAGTAACAATAGTTGTATCAGGGCTAATGAGACCCTTTATAGCGATACTGAATCTGTAATTGTTTCAGGCATAATTATTGTAGGCTTGGATATACGTATGGTGTCTACATCTATCGGAGCCTTACGTTCAACTGTGTCTGGAACAAATACTTTCTTCGTTCTCCACTTAGTTTTATACACTGTCTTTGTGGAGCCAACACAGCATATTTCAAGAGGGATTGTATCGCGAACTGTATCGCGAACAACCGTTAGACCGACATTGTTCGTATGACCTAACAAAAGGTCTTTCGGATACTGCATAATTACCGGTGACGGCATTGTTGCAGCGACTGCTGTTTTGTTATATAACGCGGCATGTTTTGTTGCAGCGATGGTGAATCCACCAATGGCGAAACAAATACAGCAGATGATAGTTGTAATTTTCTTCATATTGATTATGTTATTCTGTTAGAAGAGTCTTTTTACGCGACAGCAAAAAGCAACTATCCGATCCTTGAGTGTCGCTACTCTTTTTTTCCTTCTTCCCCTTCCTTTGCAACAAGAACCATCTCTGTGAGGTTTGCTTCGTTGTATTCTAGGTTTGGAGTAGTAGGATCACGGAACAGATTCACGATGATACCTGCACGCTGCTGAACGTTGTGCTTCACGGTAGCTATATCGTTCTTCTCAAGGTCTACGTCGCTATAATACGTTTCGAACACTTTCTGGAAAACGAGTCGTGCTGCACGATTGTTGCTAGACTTAGCATCAGCATAGTCTATGATGAGAGAATCTACAGTGTCTGTAGATGCGTTGGTAAGCATGTCGATGATATCTTTGCAATGAGCGATAGAGTTCTTGCAAGATTCAATCTTACCTTCAACATCCTTGATACCTTCTGCGTTCTTCTTAGCGTCCTTCTTCAGAATGGCAAGATTCTTCTCATGCTCAGCGATGCGGGCATTGTAGTTCTCAATAGAGAGCTCGTTTACCCAAGTGACAATAGCGCGAGTGTAATCAGCCACTTCGCTATCACTAAGTTCGCATTCGCCCGTCTTGCGGTCCGTAGCGGAACTCTTGAGCATGCAGAACGCAACAATAGGACTCTTAGTAGAGCCTGTGAAGGTCCCCATGGATCTCCCAATACCTGACAGTACAATGGGACAGTCGTGAATCACATTCTTGATCTCATCGAGGAGTTCAAGATTGCTCTTCTTATTCAGTGCGGCAAGCTCTTCTTCTTTCTTGTCGCTCTTGTTTGCTTTTGCGCTGAGGTAGGAACGATAGAACTGAATAGCGTTCTTGATCTTTTCCCAACCATTCTTTGCGTCAGCCATGATGAAGTTGATGGCGTCTTTGAGTTCAGCGTCACTTTCGATCTTTGTAGGGTCGATGTTTGGCTTCTTCTCAAGGATTTCATGCTCCTTCTTAAGCTGCTCTTTTGCCTCTTTTGAAGGCTTGATAGCTATAGATGGAACCTGAATCGTACCATCTTCGCTTGGTGCAGGGAGTGCCTTCTGGTCGATTGTGATTCCCATATCATGCGCAGCATCGATGATTGTAGGAAGCATGCTCTGACGAATTGCTCCAGCAAATGCCGATGTTCCAAACATGCCTTCTTGTGCTGCAACGACAACCCAACCGTGAGCGGTAAATACGTTGACCTTGTCTACAGTTTCCTGTGAAATGCCAAGCTTATCAGCTGCATTAGGCTGCATGAAATGACGATCGAGACCGTTCAACAGATCTACCTGATGATTTGCATCAAGGCCTGGTCTCGGATTGTTGAGCTGATCTACAAGACCGTCTGCGTCAATTACGTTGACTTTTTTCTTGTTGTTGATTACTTCAGGCTCAACAACTTTTTCCTCGGCTTTCACCTCTGGAGCTGGGGGTACCTTTGACCCCTTTTTGTTATTCTTTCCCATTTTGATAATGTGGTTTTAGAATTGTTAATACTTGTGTTAGCGATTGTTACTCTCCAATATGTTTCCGTATCTGCGAGTCTCTCATCGCAGGCTTCCACATGCTTATAGCTTATTTTGGTTTGTAACAAACATGGTAGAGTCAATGCCCTATATTCTAGGGTGATATTCTGGTGGATCTGTTAGAGTCTCTTTATAAGACTCTTTTGGAAGGTTACTTACCTCACTTGAGCCAGGTGTGGTATCCTGACTCGCAGGGTTTGGCACAAGGCTCTGGGTTGTGGGCGGCACGTCTGCCAAGAAACTGTACGCGTTTGGCGTGCAGCTCACCACCTGCGTGGGGCACACCTGAGTGAGGGTTTCGTCCTTCTGATCCACCTTAGTAATTATTGACTCTGCAGCAATACCTACTGTAAAGGAAGTAAATGCTGCCCAGAAGAGCTTGTGGCTCTTATTGATGCGTGCAATAGCAATTGCGAGCACCAAGCCGATAATTAACCAAAGTAAAATCATAGTTGTTGTTTTAATTTGTTTTGTAATCTTTGCCTCGAACGTCTTAAATGCGACTTTACGGTATTTTCAGACATTTTCAGCGTTTTACCAATATCTTTCGATGTCATATTGTCTAAATAAAACAATCTACATACTGTTCGTGCTTGCTCGGAGAGTGCGTTAAATTCTTCAAGCAATTGTTCATATGTTAACCGATTGACTAGATCAGTTTCATTTGAACTTGCTGGTACGTTAGAAACTAGTCGGGAATCTAATGTATCAGACACTATTGGTACATGTTTTGTTCTACGTAGATAATCTATCGCAGTGTTATTGGTTATGATTCGCAGCCAGCCCCCGAAGGAGTCATATGCTGTGAACTTTTCAAGTTTGTCGTACACTTTCAGAAACACAATGTTTGCAATATCGTTGGCTTCATCTTTATCTTTGATGTAACCGTACAATATTTTACTTACAAATGATTTGTATTTCTTATATATACGATTGAAAGCAATAATATTGCCTTCTTGTGCAGCTTTGATAACCTTAATTTCTTCTGGAGTAATTTTTGGGGTTTTCATAGGCTACTTTGGTTTTTTGATAGTTATAAGCGTGTCACTCGCGGAGTAGATATCAGCTACTTGTACCGAAGATGGGATTCGAACCCACACGGGCGCAATGCCCAAGGGATTTTAAGTCCCTAATGTCTACCGTTCCATCACTTCGGTATCGTCTAGAAAGGCAATGTTTCTATTCTATCTTCATAAAATGGAATATGATTTGAGTGCCATAAATCTAGACAGTTTGTTACTATGTTGTCAAAATAAAACAGACTAAGTTCTTTTGATATTATCCCACTATTTTCAATCTTATTCAACATGCCAATAGCGATACGAACTTTTATTCGTGTCGTTGTTAAACTCATCGTTGGAATTTCATATATTATATTTTTTGATATCCAATCTGCAAGATCGTGTAGTTCTTTAATGTGATATATATTGAACCAAGTATCATGTTGTTTGGCAATATAGTCTAAAGTTGTAATAGAATGACAATATAATACCTGATGAATGGTATAATTTGCATTTTCCTTTAAATAAGATAATGCTTCTGTCAAATCATTACACGTAGATACGCCCGCTTCATGTTTGAAGCGTTCAAAGATAATTTGGGAAAATAAACTTATCATAATGTTGATACAATTTTTCTCGCCAATCTGGAGTTAAATCTTTGAATAACTTAGAACAGATGTATTCTTTTGTTTGTTCATCGGTTTTGTTCTCCAGTTTTTTGGTTTTCCATGTTTCTACCACTGTGATGGTATTCTGTTCAAACCAGTTGACCCACTTTTTTACAGAACTCCAATATTCGGCTTCTTCTTTGTCAAGGTTGTACCAATCAATGGTATCATCAAAGTTAAAACCTCGAGAATATTTTGCTAATCCCATAAGGCTTCGTACTTGACAATTTCGAGCTTCTTTCTCAACAAGAAACCAAACAAAGTGATAGTATACATGTTCAACCCATTTATTTTTAGCTTTACACCATTTCAGAGCCGCGTCTACTGTTTGTGGTACACGGTCTCTTATCATAGCTTTGTAGCCTCCTTGTGCTGTTTTCATTTTACTAACACTGGATAATTTGTCATACCAAACGTTTCCACACACGATTTGTGGCAGCCGTTTCTGCCTAATATACATGAAACGCCATTTGCTTTTTTACAATTTATACATGCAAATAGTGCACTATGTGTTTTTTTACATCGATATACATGTTTGCCAACTGTACATAATTGTCCAGGTTTTAGCTGTTTTGCCATACACAATTGATTTGCGGAGATCGAGGATTCGAACCTCTACACTCCTTGTTAATAATAACGTTAATAATCTCCGTCCTCACTTTCGTAGTTAGCACGTGACCACATCAGGCTGCCAGCTTGGTGTAGTCAGCAATATAAGAATTGCCAGTTATATAGTAATATCCCTTAATGTATTTCCTTCCACATACGATCAAAACCTGTCAGGCCCGATTGTAACCTTTTTCGCTCATGTCGCCGCCAAACTTAGCATTTACCGAATATCGCTATGGTTACATAAAAAGTCGCGTCGGGTGGACCTGGGGGTAGTCGAAACCCCGTCTCGCATGCGTATCTCATACAGGATAAAACTTCGATAGAAACATAATTGATCAGATTATGCTCTAAACAGCTCATAAATGGCTCTCTAAGCCACGATCTCCTTTAGGGTAGTTAGCTACTCCATCCTATTGGAAAAAGTGTCTCAGAGAGCGGTTTTGAAAAGCTATTATTCTTGTTGATACAGAGGCCACAGGCAGACTTAAAGTTCGGCAATGGTATGCATCCGCATTTTTTGATAAGAATATGAGTACTTCGTACGCAAGGCTAACTTGATGACTAATACTGGCTCCAGGCTCACATATTCTGGTTAATTGATCAAAATGGACCTATAGTTTTACATCCGTAGGTTCAGATGCTATATACCCCTATTACTGGCTTAAAGCTCTCAATAGATGTCGTTATTTCGACTATAGTTTCCGCTCATACATCTTACACGTCCGACTCAAACGGCCCCCGATGTAACTATTGCAGTAAGGATTACTGGTTCAAGACTCTCAATCCTCGGTATAGTTTCCTTACGCTAAATCAATAGCGCCAAGAATAATCATAGTAGTCCCCGAACTCGGCATCGAGGTTCTTGCGGTCTGTAGCGTACACTTTGTCGGCTTCAGACATCTTCTTCTTTGTCTCTTCGCCGATCTTCTTCTTCAACTCGTCATATGCGACATAGTTGATGATTGGAGGAACGGTTTCACCGTCCTTGAAGGTCTTCTTCTTACCGTCCATCAGTACGATTTCAACGGTCTTCTTGTCGAAGTCGATCGTCTCTTTCTCGAAGAGAGTGTCCTTCAGTTTGCTTGCATGACGGAACTTGACGTCATTACAGTCAAACACAAAGCCCATCAGATAACGAGCTAAGCGGTCGCGCTGTGTCAATTCGTCATGCTGAATGTCGTGTACATCTCGCTCGTGGCGGAGCTTGATCAGGCCGGAGATAACTTGATAACGCGCTTCCTGATAACGACGTTTCATTTCACGCTGGGTATTCTCGTTTTTCTCCTTGTTGATTTCTGCGAGTACGGCTTCACTCATTTCTTGTGAGCCGATAGTACCTTTACCGAGTTTCTCGCGAATGTTGTCTACAGTGATCTCCGTAGTTACTGATGTCTCAGCACCTTTTTTGTTTTTGTCTTCCTTTGCCATTTTTGATAATTGGTTTTAAAGGATTAATATTATGGTTAATTAACTCTATACGACTATTACGTTTTTCAATGACCATTCTTTTGGGAATTTCCATTGATTTACGCATAGCCATATTATCGCTTTACGTGCTGTTTGTGCAGCTTCTTTTGAGGGATAATACTTTGTGGTTATCAATTCTCCTCGATTTCCATTCTTATCTCTCTTATAAAGCTTTACTGGAAACATGTCGTCATACATAGTCTTCGTAACATTTGTGTTTATACTTGTCCTTTTTGTAAGGGCGTGCATTTTTGTGTTGAGGCTTAGAATAGCTTTGTGCCTCGAATTTCTTTGTTTTACACATATTACACAAGATTATTTTCGTACAACGACTTTAACATCACGTATACTGTTCGCTTTAGGCCAAACTTACCACCAAACAGGTGTTCTTGGTCAGGATATGTACAAATCAATGTGACTGCGTTTGCCCACCATTGTGGATCATCGCCGTCCATTCCTCGTAGTTTTCGAAGAATGTTTACAATGAATGCACGTTCTTCCCCACACTGTTTGTATACTTCCATGATTGGCGCAATAGCCTTTCTCAGAGCATTGTCGATAGTTGACACCTCTGGATGTAACAGTAGCGCAACATCGTCCGCATGTGGTGTTTCAGACCAACTCCATTGGTGAACAACAATGTTGTCGTTCGAGATTGCTTCGCTGGTAGCTATTTCGGTTACGATGCGAGCCAACAAGTCATGAGAAATTTCATCATGACCTGGGAGGATGAATGTCACCTGTCTCATAGCGCTTCAAATGGTATTATTTTGGCTGAATCGGTGGAATCGGGGACACTTTGTTGCATAGACGGCAAAGGCGTCTCAGGGAGAGCACTATAGATGCGTTTATTTGCACGATATTCGTATACAATGTCGGAAATGCCGTATGTCTTTTGTTGCTTCCCGAGCACCGTACAGATATTTGCAATAGTTTGGTCTGGTAGTGTCAATAGAATAGAATCGAATTCCAACTGCCTTCGTCGCTCTTGCTGGTATGCAATAACGTCTGTTGGACTGTCGAACTCGTACATCTTTTGTAACGCAATAGGCAGATATTCGTCTACCTGTTGTTTAAAAACACTGTCTGGCGGAGCGATCTCCTCTTTGATTCTTTCACAGGACGTTGTTGTAGCTATTCCTGCAATAAGAAGTCCACCAATTAAGGCGAACATCAAATACTTAATAAACTTTTTCATTGATTGATAGTTTTTAAGTTGATAATAATGTTAATTAACTCATGTCTGTCTTTCCAGACTGTCAAACGCTTGTCCCTAATGTGAGAATCGAACTCACTTTAACCATTAAAGGGTGCGAGAGTGAGCTATTGCTCACCCTCGTTTTGTAAGATTTTACATAGTTCCTCATATTGTTGTGGCGAGAGGAACCATGCTCGTAAGTCTTCGGGTACCATACTATGTTGTACTCCGATAAACACTCGATGTTGACACCATCCGCATACCCAAGAACCATTGATATAATTATCGTCTGGTCCCATTACGGTCATTTTATTGTCGAAGGTAATTCGAACAAATTCGACAAAACTGATATTATGAATTGTTTTCATACTTTAACAAAGATTAGACCGTCTATATCACAATTCAGTGGATTTTTATTTTCCACATTCTGAAATGATATATTCGGGCACGAGAATGGATTGTTTAGAGCACATCCTGTGCAACTCATAAAGTTTTCAGGTGTTCTCTTCTTAGCACGATATAAAACCTTGTTAATCGTGCACAATTGACCAGGTTTTAAACGTTTCATGCTCTTGTTTGAAGAAATCTTCCTTCGATTTTACTGTTGTGTCTTTTGATGTAGCTCTCAATATACATCGCAAGAGAATCTGCAGCCAATGCTGTCATGCCTTTACACAATAGCATTGTATTCTCCCCAGATTTGAAGAACAGACGTACTTTTTGTTGGCAATCATACTTCAATCTTGGTTTACGATGCAGTTGATTCTGGTAGAAAGATACTGGCTTACTCATAGTCTTGCAGTTCATCAAATGCTTCGATTGCACGTTCTTTTGTTACTTCCAATTCATTTTCCAAAGATACTACTTTACATACCGTGTATATAAAGGTGCGGAGCAGTTTCTCAAATTTATCAAGATCCTTCTTCCTTGTACCAGTTGGGAAGGTTTTGGTGATTACAAGCATTGTAACCTTGTTACCTTCATGCATAACAAGTGCCTCAGTTACATTGAACTTTGCATCGTGTAGACCTGCAAGTACTCTTGTAGCTTGTCCGTGGTTGAAAAGTATTTTGCACTGCCATCCAATTGACTCTTCATCAATGCTATGAATGCTGACACCTAGCTCGTCATCTGTTATTTCTTGCAGCTTTCGCCTTTTTTCTGGTCCACAGACGTCGACAATGGTATAACTTACATCATATGGCCTTGCTATTGCTTTGATCTGTTCTTCTGTTTTTTCTGAATCAATGACTACAGAGCGTTTTACGTGGGAGCCATTATTCTCCTTTGGAGGATTTTGTTCATCTATCAGATCTACTGTCTCTTTTAAGCAGAGGTTGGTCATTTCCTTTACAACTTTTGCTAAATGTAGTTTGTTGGAGGATTGTAATTTAACTTTCATTTGTTTGTAATTTTGATAATTATCTACTTGCACAGGACTTTGCCACCTATGCTTGGTTTGCTTATTTTACGCGTTTTGGATAATTGAGTGGACCACATATTGTAAGACAATCGAATTTCTCACGTCCGCTTCGTTCTGAATCTGCGATACATTTTGTTCGATTGTGTTTGATGTATTGTGCATTTGCTTTTTTGCAATCATCACACGTCCATCCATTTTTCCCAATAGAAGTTACAATGTATTTTTGGTTACGATACTTAAACTCTGCTCCAACTGGAAGTTCTTCTTTAATCATTTTCATGTTTGTTTAAATGATAAAATAATAACCATAACGCGAAAAACACTATTCCAAGAAATATTTCATCTTTCATAGGCTTTCTCTTGCTTTGATGTACTCATCGTACGCAGGTCCAGGATCATATGCATCAATCCAATTAAAGTTGGATTCAAGAGAGTCAAGCAACGTTTCTGATGCTTGGTAGTACTGTTGGTATTTGTGTAGTTCCTTTTTGGTAATACACGTTACTACAATCATTACAGCTGTAATTGAACACAGCATTGAGACGATAAAGATCATTCCGCCAATTGCATGGAACAATCCTTTAATTTGGAAGATTAAGTCAGACTTTTTCATATCTCGTTCGCTTTTACAAAAGACATTACTTTCTCCCATTCATTGTCTCTTGCAATGTGGATAGTTTCGCCATCAACCAAGTCAATTTCTGTGTTTTCTTCGTCTACATCCACAATTGTTTCCAGATTTACAATGTATTCTTCTATTTCATTGTAATCATTTTCATGATGAACTTTTAAGAATGTTGCCATAATACTACTTGATTTGTTGTTCTACAAGTTGTTCTGGAATTGGAATAAACACAGGACTGTCCTTGAATTTAAGGTTTTTGTACCAACTTGATGGTAATGCCATCATTTCACAGGTCGCATTACATCTAAGTTCACCTAATTGTGTATTATAATCTTTACACTTTTTAGGCTTTGATGTGTAGGCATATAGGTGACCATTTTCGTCTCTGGCTATCCAGACACCTTTTTTAAATCCTCCCATATTGATTATGTTTTAGAGGTTAATTATTTTCATGAGACTTCACCGCTCATGATCGGTATACATTTGCGTAAAACAAATATGCCATTATTAAGTTGTCTATTGCATATACCCATGAAGGCATCTGTTCTTTTGTAATAAAAGCTCCAATTGCAAAAGCGACATTGATAATTATGGCAAGAGTCGTAAACATTTTAATGATTTCTTTTGTCATATTTGATAGATTTTTTTGAATTCTAACCATCGTTTTTCTGGGTCTCTTTCCAATATTCTTTGAAATGTATAATTGTAATCTTCATATACTGTTTCATACGAATCATACTTCCAAAAAATAAGTTTATTTGCGAGGTATTCTACTGAAACTCCAGTCTTCCACATTCTATGGATAGTACACGCCTTTGACAATGATTTGTCGTTTATTAAATTGTAGGCAATTATTTTTTGAGGAGTCAGTTTATACCTTTTTAAGACTTTTGTACGATTTAAGAATTCAATTAAACCATCTCGTAATTGACAATAATGGTTGTATGTAATTGTCATATTGATTATGATTTGATTACTTGTTTTGTGATAGGTGATGGATTCGAACCACCATTTTCTTCAATACACCACTGTGTATGAGAGGACGTTCTTTTGGTGAATAAAGAGTTCTTTTATGAAAATCATTTAGAGTTCTTGAGAAAAGCCAAAAGTTTCACCGTTTGCCAATTGAACTAACCTATCATTTGTTGCCCGTATGGGAGTTGAACCCATGTTTCCCAGATCAGATACTGGGCGCTCTCCCCGTTGAGCCATCGGGCATACACTACACATTCAAAGTACATAGACAACCACTTTTGTTTATAGTCTTTTTAGGTTATGCAGATTAACCTTAATTGGCTCTTTACAACCGGATCCCTTGTTGTGTAGAGATGCACTATTTGTTCTGCAGCATATGTAGTGTTTTGTGGGGTATGCAGAATCGAACTGCGTAGGCCATACCGAAGGATTTTTGTTTAAACCTACTCCAATTACCCCATATTAGTGGACCCTTGAGACTTGAACTCAAAACTTACGTCAATGACGCACGTGTTACCAATTATACACCAGAGTCCTTATAAAAACCTCATTATCTTCACAGACCATGAGGCTAAGAATAACTTAATGTCTTTTATACATCAACATGATTAATATAGTATTAATTGAGTACCGCTGTACCCAGACACTCTTGTGTTTCGCCTGAATTTCACAGGCTCATCGGTGGGTTTTAGCGGTAAATACTACTATTCTCACGAACCGTAGCATCCAAATGAAAGAATGAAAGAAAAAGAAATATTTTTAACGTTGTAGTAATGGAGAGTCACTTAATGGAATTTTATCTAATGGGATTTCATCTCCAATGATTATTTTATTAGAGACGTATTCACCGTCTTCATTTAAGTAATATTCCGCTCCAGCAGGTATGAAACACTGCACTATTACATTATGATCATAAATCGACAGGTCCATAACGTTATATGCTACACCTGCTTCATTAGGGTGAAATACATACTTATAACCACCTACGATTACCAATTCTTTCGTTAATGGTAGTCTTTTACGATAAACCGTTCCTTTTTGTAAGGAATGGAATCCGCAATAGATACGCCAGTCGCTTTGATAATCTGTACCAAAACATTCAATACATAAATGTTCGCCATGTAAGCCATCTGCAACAAGAATGTTGTGACGCATGTTGTAAAAGATTTTATCTCTCTGCCATGGTGATGTTAAAGGCTCACTTTGGTTTACAAAATGTTTTTTTACGTAGAATTTCCACACTTCAATCTTTCTTTTTGCGATGCGCGGTCTTGTACGCCATTTTTGATTAGTAATCCAACACATTTTGATAACGTATTTTGAAACTATCAGAAAGAGGATACGCCATTGATTGGCTCAAGGAACGTAATATTCTATAAAGAAATGTTATTCTCTTTGAGAATACTGCATACAATTTGACCATATATCTCATCAGTTGTGGCGTTGATTCGACGTATGGCTGCAAATGAATCATTCAATCTATCTGGAGAAAGATAAGATGGAACTTCACCTGCTTCTTCTGCTCGCTGATATTCAGCAAACATCCGACTTGCTTCTTTTGATAGTTTCATGTTGTTGATAGATGTTAATTAACTCTAAATGTTGCCGTGACCTTTCTTATTCCGAGCTGTCAACCCATTTGAGGCTGTGGTTCACCCCAGGTTTATCTCAACCTGATTTAGTATTCGATTCCCCAAATAATGTAATTGAAGAATGGCGTTAGGACTTTGCAAGCCATCACCAATATGATGGCACCTGCGATTAGCGTGATTAATGCTAACCACAGGTTAATTTTGTCATTTGTGGTCAATGTTGGTTTCATAAGCCTTTTGGTTAATCATTTTCCCAATTTCTGGGAGATATCGATTATATTCTCGCCCTGTCTTTTGAGACGTAACCTTAATATAGGCTTTCCCTGTTTTAGAGAGATAGATGGGATAAGTTTCACCTTTCTTCGTTTTGTACGAGTATTCGGTTTTTGTTCCCGCGTTAGACTGTCTGGCCTTGCTATTACTGACATTGTCAGTGAAGGTCTTACCAACTAAGACATATTTAGCCGTGTCTTTAGCGGCCTCCTGTGCAAAACTTGGAATACACAGGGTGAGCATCATGATGATGCTGAAGATCAATTTTTTACACATAGTGGATTTATTCTTATGAATTGTGGAAATGAATCTTCTCTTATTAATTTACGACACGCTTCTGCATCGTGTTGTATTTTTCCTGGAAGTCCATATTCTGTTGGATTTTCTCTACTTTGGATACATAAATATGGATGATCTGGATCTTTTATAAGATGAAATAATATACATCCTATACATCCACCATTTTCTCCTCCGCTTGGAATACCTTTTTTTATTCTATAAGTATATTTCCCAAATGTAACTAATTGACCTGGTTTGTATTTAGTCATATGTTGTTTGAATTGATTTCAATGTGAATTGTCAAAATCCTTCGGTCAGGGGACTACGCATCACCCCCGATGTAGCATACGCATTGCTTTTGCATAATATACCCTATGCCTGGATTATTTTGTTCCGTGAAACAAACTAAATAAAATGGCACAACGTGCCCACCATTGAGGTGGGACACGTGTGCAAATTTACGAGATTAGCTCTGACCTGCTGCTGCGAGGATAGCACGTGCTTTTGCAATCTCATCCTCTGGATTGACAGTTGGAGCTTCTGCTGGTGCCTCTGGAGCTGCTTGTGCTTCAACGCCTGGTGTAGGCGGATTGTACTGTTTGTAGTTGCGTGAAATCACATCGCGCATAACATCTTCTGGCTCTCGCACCCAAACCCATTGTTGTGCAGGGTCTTGGATTTCTGCGTCGAAGCGCTTTTTGATGTACAGTGTGATTGTGTTCACAGGTACAATCTCTCCTTGGTCAGACTTGACGAATTCACCCTTCTTTGCCACGAGTTGACCATTGACGATGCGGTCTGATTTATGAACTCGCGCATAATACCCTGGCAGTGGAACTTTGACAGAGAAGATGTGGTCAATGTGCGTGAGGTCAAATATTTCACCTTTGGTTATGGCCTCTTTGAGTTTTGCTTCATCAATGGTGTACACCTTTTGCTCTGTAGACGTTCTTGTCTGGTCAAGCTTTGTGTAAGGCATCCACAATTTGACTACATCTTCTGATGTGTTGTAGTACACTGGTAGAGGGTCTGGGTTTGCGTATGGGTCTGCATCGAAGAACAGATTTGCAAACAGCCAACGGTAGTCACCTACTTTGTTGGTTCTCTCGTAAATTGTTACATTTTTCAATAAATAGCGCATAGTTGTAATGTATTTAGTTTGTTAAACAATGTTTCAAATGCTGATAGGCTATATCTTAAATGCAACTGCTCGGTTTGCATCATGAGCTGGATGGAAATGTGGGGAATAGCTTGGACTCACCCCACTATGGACACTGTTCGCACTGCCTGTCCTTTGGACGGTTCATTTGTCTTGTGCTCGCTCCTGCCTCACCGACAACGTCAGGAACAATAATATAAAGAGATGAATAAATATAATCATCTCAACGCCTAACAGAAGAAACATTTGCACGTCAAAAACACCCTTAAATGATATCAAACGTCTGACGAGAAACATTTGCACGTCAAAGAGAATCTATTTTGATATCAAACGATTAAGAAGAGCTAAGAGAGCATGTTCTAAGACATGCCCTCTTTTGCCATTTCTCTAAACACTCTTCGCATTCTTTCGTCTGCGTCTTCAAGAGCATCAATGAACTCATTTTGCTCTTTTGTAAGGTTTTCTTCGTGTATCATATTGATTATGTATTAATTGCAACAATTACTAGAAGCAATATAAAAAGAAATAGGAAGCCTACCTGCAGATAGGCCTCCCTGAGTATATCGCCACGTCTTCTTGAGGGTTTCATCCAGACACATGAATTGGCTGCTAGAGGTCCTATACGAATAGCTATTAAATATGCCAGCTCTGTGATGTTCTCAAGTTGTCCGTTGGGTCGATAGCATCAAGTGGTGTCAAAGACATATGATGCAACATTTACCAGAAGTAACATATGCACGTCAAAAGGAACAAAAGAAGCACAATCCTAAGACTGTGCTCCTTCTGGTGAATCAGCTACAAAGACTCTTTCCTGCATGAAGGAGACAATTGCTCCTGGATGCTTGGTGAGCCAATCTTTGTAGGCTGCAAAGACCTGTTCAATGGTGTCATAGAGTGGCGAATGATGCCACTTCTGCCAATTCTGCTTGTCGCGAATGGCTAAGCGGTGTTTGTAGACGTACATATAAAACAGCAATGATGTGACATTGCAACAACTAAAAGGAGCAACTTTTGCAAGTCATAAGGCTGTACTGTGACAGCCAGGCTTATGCCTGGTCTGCCACAAATACTGCAAAGTGTGTCTCAGCCTCTACAAACTCCTGCTGTCTGTTGAGGATGGCTGCATACTGACGAGCGTCTTCGAGCGTATCGAAGAACTCTTCGATGGAAGGTGATGCGTACTTCCACATCTTGATGACTACATACTGTCTCATGAGATAATTGGCAGTTGATATGACAACTGCGACAGATAGAAGAAGAATGCTTTGCAGGTCAAAGGCTTGGCGGGGGTATCTTCCCTCGCGACGATTGGGTGGGGGTCGGTTTTAGGGAGTTTCTCGTTTTTGTATATACAATACAGTTTCTCGTTTTTACGCACATAATACAACTTTTCAGAAAAAATAAAAAATTTTTATTTTCACCGTTTGCTTGCAAATGTTTGTGTTTTACGCAGTAAAATGTAAAAATTTTAGGGACCCTCATTTCCGAGAATCCCTATTAGAAGTAGCGCATATTACATCTACGGCTACCATTATACACGAAACTAAGAGGAAAAGGCCCATTATTAGATCTTCCCCTCTTAGCTCTGAAATATTCTACATTGTTTTTATTTTTTATCCAATTCTTTGTATAAATCTATAAATCGTTGTCTTGCTTTTTCGTCTTTTATAGGTTCAAATACATAATCCCAGTCTCTAGAACCGCTTTTATATCGTTCATACAATGCTCTTCCTTCATCCTCAGGGATTATTCTATTACCCTCATATGGGGATGGTTGTACGAGTTCTAGCATTACTAGGTTTCTTATACTTTCATTGTCCATAAAGTTATAAAATTGTTGTACAAATTACGTGATTTCCTATGACGCGGAATTTACATCCTTTGCTAATCATTTCAACGGTGTTTTTTAAGAATTCCAATTGGAAGAATTTACACTCTTTAAATAGATATCCGCTCATGTTAAGCTGCCTCCTTTACTTCTGGTTTAACTTCTTCAAACTGTACATAAGTGTCTGGTTCATAGTTAGTTTCACGTTCTACAAGTTGTTCAGAATCAGCCTCTTTTAGCGCCTTTTCCACCTCTTCTAGGGTTGTCTTTTCTGCCATTGTAGAACCTTCAGGATTAGCCTCTTTTTGGAGCTTAGAAAGCTTGTTTATGAGGTAACTTGGGTTCTTTCTATACTGCTCAGAGAGCACAGAAAACACGTTATTTAGGCTTTGCGGATCCTTCACATTACCATTTTCATCCTTGTCTTTTGCAAGTTTGTCTACTAGATCTTCTAACTCGTTAATTGTGTATTTTTTAAGCTTTCCATCATCGCCTACATGGCGTATGAGATTGCCTTCCTTATCGTAAATATTAGCGTATTTGTTAATTTTTCCCATAATTTACGTGTTTATGAAATAAACCTTCTATTGTGTATTTGTGCCTGTTTTAGACGCTCTAAAGCGTTCATATAGGCCTCATTTTTTAGGAGATTTATGAGTGTATGACACTCTTGGGTCTGTATTTGTACCATATTCTGCGTGTGCTACGTATCTTGAGCACTGTGTTCGTTTGGGGTCTCCTTTTTCATCGATTTCTAAGTGAGTATAAACTTGATTATTTATCCACTTTTCGTACTATTTTATTGCTTCATTCTTCTCAAATTTGCTGCTATAGTAGTGGATGCAATTTAACATCTAATATGCATTAATAACACCTAAAGCAGCTAAATTACAGATATCTTTTACGTAAGATATAGCTCCTTCCTTACCAAATTTATCCTTTATTTGGTTATACTCTTTGTAGGACTATACGTAATAAGGGTTTTCTTCGTCATAGAAGGGCTATAGGTCTACTATATATGCGGAGTTTATAGGACTACCATAGATAAAGTAGTACTTACAATTATCTGTTACAGTCTTACTTTCTTCTTTAAGACTTAAGTAATCAGCATAGTATAATATAGCATTTAGTTCTATTATATCTAACATGTTGTTCTACTAATTCTGAATAGCTATAGAGTAGCTATATATAATATAATATATATTTTCTTTGTCTTACTTTCTTTTATGTCAGTTTTTGAGCTGCTTTAAAGTACTAATATAACGTAAAATATACTTTTTTTGTTGCACTTGCAACCCTTTTTATATCTTTTTACGTTAAGGGGGTGTTGTAATTAAAAATTTATACACAAAATGAGCAAGACTTTAAAGGTAATTACCCCGTTCTTTACACTTGGTATCGGGGATATATTAGAGCTCTCGGATGACGGGAACTTCTACGAATTCAAACAAGAAGAGAAGTTCGGACAGAATACAGTCGACGGCGGTGATTATGAATCATTGTTTAGCACATCGCTGAGTATTTCTGTAGATCATGCGAAGGAGCTTATTAAAGAGGGCTACCTTTCAGAGGAAGTTGTTGCACAAGACAAGTTTGTCAACGTTTTTGATGAAATCGATGCTCTCTTGAAACAATATAATCACGACCTTGACGAAGTTAATCAAGACAAAGCAGAAGTTCCAGCTTGTCTTAAAGTTGAGAAAACAACTGTATTGAGTAACCTCATTAAGGTGTTAACACACTTAAAGAATCTCAAGAAATAATATGGGAGAAGAAAAGATTATTGATCAATCGAAGTTGGCAAACGATGTTGCGAGCAAGATTCCTTACGAATTTACAGACTCATTCCTTGTTAAACTTCTGGATCCGATCAAAGTGAAGAAAGAGTTTCACGTTCCAGTTTCAAAAGATGAAACCCCAAAGAAAGATGAACACGGAATTGCAGCGGTTGATTTCGATGAAACTAAGACAGAAACCAAAGAGGTAGACTCAGACTACAGAAAAGGTGTAGTTTTGAAGGTCCCTTATAGTTACACAGCACAACTCTCAGACGAGAAGATTACATATGTTCCCAAGATTAACGTTGGAGATATAGTACTGTTTAGGGACGCTGCCGCACGATTCTTCGATCTTCTTAAAGATAGCAAACTTGTTAGACAATACGACATTATAGCAATCGAGAAGTGAAAGATATCGAATATGTGATAAAAGAGGTTTCTAAGCGAACAGGCGCTGATATAGAACTTGTAGATCAGATATGCAAACATGTGTTCAGATTTACAATAGATGTCATGAAAGACGAAAATGACTATCATGAAATACTGTTCAGTAAGTTGTTCAAATTCAAACTTAAAGGTAGATTTAAAGAAGATAAAACTAAACAATACAGTCCAAAGTTATGAACAAATACATGATTAGAGAAGGTCTTCGCGGTTTATACTATCTTGGCGAAGATGGAGAAATGGATGTGCAAGATTATACTCCTAGTCGTATAAACTACATGTACGTTGCAGATCATGACGGCAAGCTTACATACATTAAGCGAGACAATAGTAAAACCGAATTCGACGTTAAGAAGGGAGACCTTGTTTTGGAGTTCTATTCTGGATACGACTTTCCAAATCAGTGTATCGTCGTACAAAGCGATCTCTGGAGAAACAACCTTGCGGCATACCAACTGGCGTGTTTAAAGCGAGCACAAAACAGTGTAACAAAAGAATGTTGTGATCAATGCGAGGCAAGTTCTACTTGTAATGGTGCAGCATGAGATGAACGTGAGTATACTTGGGAAGTAATAATAAATAATTAAAACTATGACAAAGAAGACTAAGAAGCCAGCATTTAAGCCTGCGTTTGTAGCAGATTTTACGTGGTGCGAAACTGCTGAGGATGCATACGAAGAGTTGCTTACCGCAAAGTATGAGGCAAAGGTTCCTCTTACTAATTATGAAGTAGGTAAGTTCTGTGAATACAAAATCGTTCAAGCATTGGATCAGTTTGTAGACGATCTGTTTGACGGTCACAATGCAGTCGTAATTGACGATGATAAAGTTAAAGCATTTGATGCGTTTAAGGTAACAGTCAAGCAGCCTTGGTATAAGAGGCTTTGGAACTGGATTACGCGTAAGAAGTAATAAGTAACTGTTTTACAGTTCAGTAAAAACTGTGATTTTACGTTCATAATCTATAGGGTGGAAACGCGCAGATGTCTGCCTTTGGGTTCGAAAGAACTAAATGTGTGACCGCCCTATATGCGAGGGAAGCTGAAACTTGGAGACTCAGCAGCTACAGCCGATAATCTGTGGGAGTAGAAGTTTGTTGGTTCGAATCCAACCCCTCGCGCTATCACCCTACGATGAAATAGGCGTAGGCTCGTGTCGAAAGACACTTACAGTCGGAGGTCAGCCTTGAAACTCTATCCCGACTATAACAAAGAGGGCCCAATACAGCTTATACGTGCTGTGAACGTATTGCTCCATGGTGTAGCGGTAGCACGGGAGGCTCTAACCCTCCAGGTCCGGGTTCGACTCGATGGTGGGGCGACCAATAACTTAAACATAAGTATAAAATGGAATTGAAGATTAAAAGACTAACTGAGGATGCAATCCTCCCAATTCGCGCCCATAAAGGAGACGCTGGAATTGATTTAACTTGTACAACAATTACTCAGGAAATTAACGAGTGTGGTCAGTTGATTATAGTATATCATACTGGCTTAGCAATTGAAATTCCTGAAGGTCATGTTGGGTTGTTGTTCCCTCGCTCAAGCATTGCAAACAAGTCATTGTCGCTTACGAATAGTGTAGGTGTAATAGACGCTAAACTCTGCATCGTTTTTTAACCTATCGATGCAACCAGTTCTATTATATTTTGCGTTATCTTTATATAACCAAAAAAGATATCGATATGCTTATAACAAAAACATGTTTAATGTGTGGAAAAGAGTTTCAAGTTCCACATTGGAGAAAAGATAGCGCAAAATATTGTTCCGTAGAATGTAGACAATCTGCATTACATGGAGAACTTAATTGTACGTGTGAAGTTTGTGGAAAAAGATTTCACATAAAAGAATCTCAATTAAACCGATATAAACATCATACATGCTCAAAGAAGTGTATGAATGAGTTAAAAAGAACATTATATTCTGGAATTGGAAATCATCAATATGGTTTAAAAGGAGATTTAAATGCTTCGTTTAAAGGAAAAGAATTAACAAAGATCAACAACGATTTAGTAGATATTTACGTTTACTGTCCAGACCATCCGTATGCAAATAAAAACGGAAGAGTCGTTAAACACAGATTAATCGTAGAACAGCATTATGAATTGTTTGATTTTAAATACTTCGAAAAAGTAAAAGGGCGTGTAGTATTAAAAAAGACTACTCAAATTCATCATATAAACGAAGATCACAACGACAATAGAATAGAAAATTTAATACCCGTTACAAGGTCTGAACACAAAATAATACATAATCTTTTTAAAGATATTGTGAGGGATCCGAAAAACGGAAGAATAACTGGCGTCATTAAACAGGGTGAATTGCTGGAAAAGCCGGAAGCGGCCAATCAGCAGCCAAGCTTAGATGGTAACATCTCTGAAGGTTCAGAGACTAGCAGTCGAGTCCTTATTGAGGACGGTAATACTGCCAAGAGTGCCCTGCCCAGTAATACTGGTGAAGATATAGTCCGACCTGCAGATATAACAAACGAAACTGCAGAATTGCAGGATAAAGAGCCTGTAAGTTAACATATGGGTTATCGCGGTGAGGTTATGGCTAAGATGCGCTCCACTACAGATGTGGTTCCTGCAATCTACAAACCAGGCGAGCGATTCGCACAACTTGTTATCGTTCCAATTCCAGAAGTAGAGATAACTGAAGTAGCCGAACTTAGCGAAACAGATCGTGGTGAAGGCGGCTTTGGTTCAACAGAAAATACTACAGAAGCTCCCGCAGAGATGGACTCTGTAGAGCCAGCTGTGGCAGCTGAGTAATCAGTAAAACAGCATGAACAAAATGTGTTCATAGTCCAAATTATTTTTAGCAGGTATAGGGGATCCTTAGGGTCCCCATTACCTGTTTATACACGTAAGCTAGTAATACTGTTTTGCGAAACGACTTTATGAACCCTTACGTTGTTTACGTAATCCTATAAGTTTCGCACATCTTGGACATGTGTTAAGGTTGATATTAAACACAGATGTAGGCCCGACTACTTATTCGGGATATAACGAGCCCCGCTTTAGGGGCTCTATTTTATCAACTTAATATTCAACCTTAATTCTATGGAAAGTTCAAAAATTATGATGTTCCCCGAAGTTGGGAACAACTCGGGCATTGACCCAAATCTGCTCTTAGCAATGAACAACAATGGTGGATTCGGTGGTAACAACTGGATCTGGATATTGTTTCTTTGGCTTATTTGGGGCGGCTACGGCTATGGTAATGGCGGCTTTGGAGGTGGCAACGGCGCCGGTTTCTTGTCTAATCAAATTAGCAACGACGCTGGCAGAGAGCTCCTCATGAACGCTATTCAAGGTAACAGAGATTCTATCAACAGCCTTGCTAATCTGTTGAACACAGAGGTAAGCACTGTACAGAACGGTATCTTTACTTTGAACAACGCTATTACTTCAGTAGGCACTCAAGTAGGTATGAGCGGTTTGTAGATCCAGAATGCTATCCAGGCAGGCAATGCTTCAATTGCTTCACAGATCTGTCAATGCTGCTGCGAGAACCGTCTGGCTATTGCAAACCAGACAAATACACTCCAGTCTACTCTTGCTGCTAACCACGCTGCTGATCAGCTTGGTGTATGCCAGTAGACCAACACACTCACGACACAAGCAGAGCGCAACACCCGTGATATTACGGATGCAATTAACGCTCAAAGTGTTATGATCAACGATAAGTTCTGCGATCTTGAAAAGCGTGAGCTTCAGAATAAGATCGACACTCTGACTGCAGATAACGCACTCTTACGTTCTAATGCAAATAACGATCGTCAGACTGTATTGATCAACAGCAGATTTAACGAGCTTGAAAATCAGCTTACTGCTATTAAGGCAGCACAGCCAAATACAGTTCCAGTACAGTGGCCTAACCTTACTGCTGTAAACACTACCCCATTTGCAGGTGGTTTTTATGGTTTCAATGGTTGGGGATCTAACAGTTTCTGGAATTAATCGGAAAGGAGGTACTTATGTTTGGAAGTACTACTTATCCGTTTAATTTCTGTAACAGGAATGGTATTCCAATGTTGGAAACCAATCAGGTAACTGTTACTGCAGACAATGTGGTTCTTACCCTCCCAAATCGCGCGTTTAGATTCTTAAACGACAAGGGGTTGGTATTGATACGATTAAATCAGTCTATACCTACTGGTACAACTGACACATTGCCAATTGTATTTTCATCAAATGATTTCACACAGCCTTTGACAAATGTAGGAGGCGAGGCTGTGACAGTAGCCCAATTCCTAGAACCTGGTGTATACTTAGTATATTATTCCAAAGAAGCGAATTTAATGTAGCTGCTGACAACTCAAATTCCTGCATAACTTTAATTGATTATAACATATGATGGTAATTGAATTGCGCAAAGCAGCTCAAGATAAGGCATTCGAACTTCTCGATGAGATCAAGGATCTTGGTCATCAAAAGAAGATGGTTCTGTGTGAACTCGAAGATGCTCTTTATGAGTGTTTTGAGTCTTCTGAAGAAGAGTACGAAGACTATGAAAAGGAGCCAGAAATGGACTTTCGTAGACGTGGTCAATATCGTTACAGTATGCGTAAAGGTATGAAGAACCGCGATTACGATGATTACGAAGACATGCAAATGCGTCGCGGAATGCGTATGCGTAGCGGTCGTCGTGCAGCTTAATAAAATTAACACGTGTCTAAGGGCGGGGAAACTCGCCCCGAAACACAATCCAAGATTTATATTATGTTTTTAGGATTACGTCAAGGAGCAACTCTTTACATATTAGATAAGAGTAAAGAACCTAGAGTTGTTATGGGGTATGTTGAAAGTATAACAGCACCTCGTCCAATGTATAAAACTTATAATCCAGCGGTTAGCTTTGGTACTAATTTGCAGACCGTTGTGGATATAGTTGTTAAGTTAGATAATGAGAAGAAGGAGTTCGTAGGAATACCTAGTACAAATACGGTACATTCTTACGGAGATTTTGTCATTAGTGAAACTAGGGAAGGTATGATACAGGAAGTAGATGCAATGCTACAGAATAGTAAGAATGTAGTGGCTAGTGTAAATCAGCACGAATCAAATATAAAGGCGTGCGAGAATATACTAAAGACGCTTAATCCTGTATACGCGAAAGAATCTGAGAGAGACGAAACGTTAGATAGCCTTACTAAGTAGGTAGACAATATGCAAAGTGTGCTTACTAGACTAGAATCTATAATAACTAAACAAAATACAAATGGAGACGTCTAGGCTATTTAAAAAGTACCAAAAACTATATGGGCCGCATTTTACAAAAGAATTGTGCAAGTTTGCTGTAAGTTTAATGGAAACCGAAAACGGACCAATTAAACCGTTTACAAAAGAAGAGATCGAACAAAAGCTAAACGCTTTTGGGATCAAGCTCGAATACAACAAGTTGTACGATTTTGTATATGTGGCGAATATGTGTAAGGCAGACTTTTTAGGCGATGCTGTACCAAACGATGACTAGCACTTATGTATGTACATAAAGAAAGTTGTTGATGATCCAGATGGTTATGATGGTTAGATATTTAACCGTTGGCTATCTGACATGAAGGGCATGAGAATACCTGTAGATTGGTCAGAATTCGTTTAATATGGCTGCTCAATATATACAATTAGGTAGAAGAGGCTGGAACGTGCTTGTGTATTACAATGTGGACGAAGACGACTTTGTGGAGATAGAGGACTCTTTAAGATAGTTAGACTGTCCTACATAGGATGTTTAGAAAGCGTTTAAGGTGCTAACTAAAAGAAACACTGGATTCACATTTAGTAACTCCGAATACAAAATGAGTATTGTGTGTATAGGCAAGACTACCAAAGTGGAAGAATTTGTAAATACCGCAATACACGAAGCAAAACATGTACAGTCTCACATATGTTCGTATTACGATATAGACGAGAGTAGCGAAAAAGCAGCTTACATTATAGGCTATCTTGTACAACGAATGTATAGATATTTTGCAAAACTTGTAAAACGATATGTTTGACATTCAAGGAGATAAAATTCGGTTCAATACAGAAGATCTTGCAATACCTCCTTTCAAAGACCATTATAATAATGCGAAAGATAAGGGTCAAGCATTGAAGGAAATAGAATACGTTGTTTGGCTACATAAATGGAATACGCCATACGAGGCATATCCTGCAAACCAAAGAGCTGGCATTGTAGCCAAAGACGTGTTCAAAACTGACAAGTATATTCCTTCTGATGAAGTAAAGATGTTAGAATAGCGGTTTATAGAGTTTTAGGAAACCCCTGGAACAAGATTGCTTTCAGCATCACAAACTGCCGCAGAAGGTCTTATAGCAGCATTAAATGATTATTCTAGTGTAGCTATGGATATTGATACTGCTATAAAGGTTACGAGGATATTAAAAGATGTAGGTAACATAGTTAAGTCACTCGATATTGCTATGAAACAGGCTAAAGCAGAGATGCTTGAGACTGGTAAAGTGAAGGGTGGCGGTACTATAGGATTATACGAAACTGTAAAATAACATGGTAGATTTTAACAAGCGAATACATAACAGCAAGAAATTCTCTCCAGCAGCAGAATTCTTCAAAGAGCACGGCTGTTATACACTGGCCCCACGAGGAACTACCGATTATATTAGATATTGGGACCAGGAAACAGAAAGGTGCTTAAATGGATATATAGCGGATGACGGTGATGCAATAACAGGTTATCACTACTTTTATCTGAACTACAGTCCTATCATGTTGCTTAAGGAAAAAGAATATACAGACAGATATGGGCAAAAAAGAACCAGACGAGAACGTGTGTTTGACTTCCCTAGATTCTGGGATGGCGATTACTATTATTTTAACGCAATTGAAGAAGCTGAAGATGAAGGAAAGCACATGGCTGTACTCAAGGCCAGACAGAAAGGATACAGCTTCAAAGGGGCTTCTATGCTAGTGCGAAACTATGAACTCATACCAGGTTCTAAAAACTTCGCTGTGGCTTCTGAACAAAAGTTTCTTATTGGTGATGGCATCCTTACTAAGGCTTGGCAGATCATGGATTTCATAGATAAGAATACAGCATGGTCTAAACAAAGATTGACAAGTACTCGTATGGAACGAGTGTCTGGTTATAAAGTAACAGATGAATTTGGTAAGTAGACAGAGCAAGGTTATATGTCGTCTATTACCGGTATTACATTAAAGAACGACCCAGAACGACTCAGAGGTACCCGTGGTAAGCTTGTACTATTTGAGGAGGGTGGTAAGTTCCCAAATCTAGAAACCGCGTGGCGAGTAGAGCAACCTGCAGTAGAAACAGACGATGGTAAAGCATTCGGCCTTCTTATAGCATTTGGTACTGGAGGCACGGAGGGCGCGTCCTTCGACGGTTTGAAAACAATGTTCTACAACCCAGATGCCTTCAACATATTAAGCTTTCCTAATATATGGGATGATGGTAGAGAAGATACCAAGTGTGCATTCTTCAGTCCCTCATATATGAATATGGAAAGTGTTGATGAGAACGGTAAATAGAGATTTATGGACGAGGACGGCAATAGTTTTAAAGAGAAAGCTATAGAAGAACTTATAAGTTAGCGCAATGTTATTAAAGACGGAGGTGCTACGCAGACATCTATTGACCGTTTTATCTCGGAGCGCCCTACTAAACCACAAGAAGCCGTACTCGAACTTGGTAAAAACATTTTCCCACGTAAACTGCTAATGGATCAATTAACACGCATACGTACAAGTGAGAAACTAAAGAGTATGAAACACATTGTAGATCTCGTATGGGACGGTAATGGTAAAGTAGAAGCTAAGGAAAAGAAAAGTGGAGACATTACTACATATCACCTAAAGAAAGATGATAAACCGCACGGTAGTGTAGTAATATGGGAGTATCCAATAGAAGACCCACCGTTTGGGTTATATATAGCAGGATGTGACCCTTATGACCACGACGAGTCGTTTACAAATTCACTTGGCTCTACATTTATATTTAAGCGTGTACAAGCTGGAGAAGCGTGGTCGGATGTAATAGTGGCAGAATACTCTGGTAGACCAGATACCGCAGAAGAATACTATGAGAATGTAAGAAAACTGCTGGTATTATACAACGCAAGACTCTTGTTTGAGAACGAGCGTAAAGGTATATATCCATATTTCACAAACAAACATTGTGACTATTTACTGGCAGATTAGCCAGATAAGGTGATTACGGAAATCTTTAAAGATAGTAAAGTGCAGCGCCGAAAAGGCTGCCACATGACAAAATCAATTAGGGCTTACGGGGAAGGATTGATCCTCGAATGGTTGATGGACGAATATGAACCAGGCCACCCTAATGTAGAGAGAATATACAGCGAACCACTGCTGGAAGAACTTATAGAAAATGACGGTATACGAAATGTCGACAGAGTCATAGCCTTGTGTATGGTTATGATATACAGAGAAGAGTTGTTCTAGATTAAAGTGTCCGCTGCAAAAGAAAAAAATAAATAGGTTGAACTCTTTGAACTGCCACTGTTCGGCTCCAGATACTGGGAGCAGGACGACACGAGCACGTAGAGTGATGTACCTTTATTCACGTTTTAACGATGATAAGAATAGAAGACAACTTATACAACTCTTCGTTCCCTCAACAGAAGGTTTCGCTTAAAAAGAAGAACGAGAAGTGGCAACACGATTGCGTAAACTACATCATTGGTGAGGGCAATGTGGTATCTGGAGGACAGACGAAAACCAGATACGGAGAGATGCAAACCTATTATAATCTATATAATAGTATATTCGACGAAAAGGATTTTAAGAGAATTACAAATCCGTTTAAAGTCGAAGATGGTTTCCCAGTTACTCCACAAGATTTTAACATTATCAGACCAAAGGTGGATCTGCTTATTGGAGAGGAAACCAAACGACCTCTTAACTTTAAAGTAGTTAGGACGTCACAAGATGCTGTATCTGAGCTTCAAGAGAAAGGTAAGGAGATGCTCCTTAACTACATCATGGCTTCCATTACTGCTCGCATGAGTGAAGAAGAAGCGGCTCAGTATCAGCAACAATTAGACAATGGCGAAATAATGCCGCCTGAAGAGATAGGCAAATATCTCGACAAGAGTTATAAAGACGTTATTGAGAATACAGCCTATCATACACTTACATACTTGAGAGAAAAGCTTAACTTTGATAACGAGTTTATCAAGGGGTGGAAGGACGCTCTTATTGCAGGTACAGAAATATATTATGTAGGAGTACTTAATAGTGAGCCGTATTTGGAACGAGTAAATCCGTTATATTTTTCTTACGACAAGAGTCCAGATCTCGAGTTTATCGAAGATGGCACATGGTGTTGCCGTAGAATGCGTATGCCTTATACTGAGATATACGATAGATATTATGATAAACTTACAGAAAAAGATTTGAACAAACTTGAAGAGATGATGACTGGCAGACCGTCAAACGACATTGGTGACAAAGGCCCGATAGATAATGTAAACCATATCAACATGCATATCTACGACAATCCAATGTACGATCAAAATACAAGATATAATATTAATGTTTGGCACTGCTGCTGGAAGTCATTTAAGAAGATTTACTATGTTACATATTTGGATGAAACGGGCACTCCGCAGGTTGAAATAGCCAACGAAGACTACTAGAAAACTGGCCAAGAGATTTCAGTAGAGCCTGATTGGGTGGTTGAAGTCTGGGAAGGTTACAGAGCTGGAACTGATCTCTACTTTGGTATACAGCCTTTAGAGTATCAGCATGTTTCAATTGACAATCCTAATTCTCAAAAGCTGCCCTACACTGGAGCTGTCTACAGTAATACTAATAGTAAACCCCGTTCTCTTGTTAGCATTCTTAAGCCTCTGTAGTACATGTATATTGTTCTCTGGTATCGTCTCGAACTTGCTATTGCCAGAGACAAGGGAAAAGTAATCAACATGGATATTGCTCAGATACCTAAGTCTATGGGTATTACACCAGAGCGTTGGTTACACTACCTTTCTTCAGTCGGCGTTAACTTTATCAACCCGTATGAAGGCAACCCTTCAGATCCAAACGGTAGTAGAGCCTCATCGTTCAATCAATTCTCATCTGTAGACCTTACGATGGGTAACGTGATTGCTGAGTATATACAACTGATGGATAAGATAGAATACCTCGCGGGTGTTATTTCTGGTATTACAGAACAACGTCAAGGACAGGTAAGTACACATGAACTTGTAGGTAATGTGGAACGAAGTGTCCTTCAATCTTCACATATTACAGAGCCTCTGTTCTGGGTACATGCGCAGTGTAAACGTAGAGCGCTAAACATGCTTCTTAATACTGCTAAAGGTGCCTGGGAAGAGACTGGTAAGAAGAAGTTGTCATATGTATTCGATACTGGCGAACGTGCATTCTTAGATATTGATCCTAGATTCTACTATGAAGACATGGATGTGTTCGTAAGTGATACTTCTAAGGATCTTGAGAACTTGCAAGCTCTTAAACAACTTATTCAACCTGCTATGCAAAACGGGGCATCACTCCTTGAAGCAGCTGAGGTACTTACTACAGATAACCTCAACCTCCTTAAGCAGAAGCTTATGGATATGCAGAAGCGTCAAGAAGAAGCTCAACAACAACAGCAACAAGCAGAACAAGAGCAAGCAGTACAATTGCAGCAAATGCAAAATGAGCAACGTGAACAAGAGCTCATGCTTGAAGAAGCTAAGATGGATCTTGAAAGATATAAGATTGATCAAGACAACCAGACTAAGATTGTTGTGGCAGAAATCAGTGCATATCGTGGTACTGAGGATAAGGATATCAACAACAATGGTATTCCAGATCCTGAAGAATATGCTAAACAAGCTCTTGAACAACGTAAGATAGATTCTGCAGAGTATACTAAGAGATACGAACAACGTCAGAAGAAAGAGATTGAAGATAAAAAGATTCAACTTGAAAAAGAAAGGATGAAGCATGAGATGGAGTTACAGAAGCAGAAGGATACCGCTGCAATGGAGCGAGAAAAGCTTAAAGCAAGAACATAGCTTAAAAACAAGGTTCCTGGAGAAAAGTGATGAACTTCTTGAGTTGACTAGAGAAAACAACCAAATGCTTCATTGGATTATGTCATATCTGATGCACGAGAGTTAGCACGACGATACACAAGACTTTGTATAGAACGTTGTTGCTAACCTCGTGTCTAACAGAGTAGATTTTAGGAGGGATGTGTGATGAAAGATTCTACAGAATTTAAACAACGGTTTAAAAGATGGCAAGAAGGAGAAAAGGTATATGAAGCCGGTAAGATTCTTCCTAAATACGACGATGGTACAGACGATAAGACATATCTTCCAGAATACGAATATGAAGCCACTGTTACACCACAAGGTACTTCATTAGAGAAACATAAGCGTATAACTAATGAAGAAGATTGGTAGAAGTATTGGGGTGATGTTGGGGCTGGTTATGTGAGTTAGGCATAGGAAGCCGCTGCCCCTGTTGTACTTAATGGAATGTCTATGTTGATGGGTAACCCGTTGGGGGCATTTGGTGGTTTAGTAGGAAGTACAGTTGGAGAAGAACTTGGCGCTAATTTGGGACCTACTGGTAGAACTATAGGAGGTCTTGTTGGCGGAGTAGTGTTGGACCCAGCAAACATCAGATCTTCTATTGATTATATAAAAAGAATAGGCCCACACATTGCTGCCAAATCTGCAAGACAAGGTGCTGCATTTGCGTATTAGTTTTTCCCAAACAAAACGGAAAATTTATATAAAAGGCTGTTAAGTGGTATAGACATCGGAGACGAATTAACACCGTTGCATAAAGATATCGATGTTTACGCAGTAAAAAAAGGAGTTTCTGTAGATCCTAGATATATTGGTAATGGTTCCATGCATGTTGTTGTACAAAACCCAAATAATCCAAACACTGTCTTAAAATTTGGAACGGAGCCGATATCAAAAGAACGGTTACAACGTAGAATATTATCTTTGCGCAGAGTAAAAGATTTTAAATATTTGGAGCCAGAAAAATATATAGGGTACACAAGAGATACAAAATATCCATAGCTGTTTTATGAAGTTCTGGAATAGAACAAAATTGTTCCAAAAGACAAAACGTAGATTTTTGATAATATTACAAAGAGAATGAAATCTGAGAAAGTATTATCTTAGGAAGATAAAGAACAGTATGACATATTAAACGGAATTTATAAATCTGCAACTCAGAACGGAGCTGACACAAGAGCTTTTGAAGACATGCATTATATTAACCACAACGGATCTACTATTTTGGATTTTGGTCATAGGCATAATATTGGGTATAATCAAAAAGGCGAACCAATAATATTTGATCCGCAAATATCTACGCCTAAGCATGTGGGATTAGTAGACATGCTTTTTCCGCGATTAATCGGGTATGACAAAGGTAAGTCTATACACATCAATCCCGCTAATAGGGGTAAGTTTAAAGCCACTATGAAGAGAACTGGTAAGTCTGCAGAAGAGTTATCTCATAGCAAGAATCCTTTAACTCGTAAGAGAGCAATTTTCGCACTCAATAGTCGTAAATGGTCCAAGTAATATATTATGAAAACAAACAATATTAACATTCCAACATGGTTACTGAGATTTAGCAGTACGCCGTTGATCGTATATACAACTTTTAAAGAATTTGGTTTCTTTAAAGGATTGAAAATACTGTATAATTATACTCACGTATATTTCTATTTCTGGTTTATTAGAAACTGTAAATGGTATAGAAATAAATTACACAAGAGATTGAAAAATCTCTGCGGTGAAGAGGGTGAAATATTGTTTGACATGATGGTTGATATGCCAAATTGTGATCCGAAAAAGATATTAAACAAGTATCCAAAATTTAGGTAGGAGTTTATTAAAAAATTTGAGGAGAATAAACAATCCATTATTGATGATCACATAAAATCTGGCGAATTAAAGACCGAAGAAGAAATTCAAGAATTTAGCGAACAGCTCAAACTTGAGAATTTTATTTGACATGGCAAAGATAAAAACAATACCGTGTGATATCTATAGATAGAATATAGATGTCTTCTTGGGTACGCATGAGGAATTTAGAAAATACGTATATAAAAAATACAGGAAAGATAAGGAACTTCAAGACATAGTAGATAATGAAGAACCTGGCATAGGTGATTTCTACTATGGACCAGGTGTGTTAATAGTTCGTATAGGAGGATTCCCTACTACACCTAAAGAGATAGGTACAGCATCACATGAAGCACTACACGCGGCTATGTGGATACTTAATTGGGCTGGTGTACATTATGAAAACAAAGATGCGGACGAAGCGTTGACTTACTTACAAGAATGGATTCTTACAAATATATTAGAAAAGAAAGGATATAAGAAGGTATGATACTAGGGAGTCATAATAGTTGGAGTTATCTACCTCCAAAGAAATGGTACATGAAGCCATTTAGATTTACAGCACAGTGTCAAGATTGGGACATAAAAACTCAATATGAACACGGAGTGCGCTGCTTTGATTTACGATTGTAGTATGATAAAGATACACTACACGTTGTACACGGATCAATGATATACAAAATTACATGTGCAGAATTGCTAAAAGACCTCGAATGGTTGAATAAACATGGTGATGTATATGTAAGAGTATTACATGACGCTCGTACTAAGAAATTGCACAATGAAAGAGCTGTAAAGAACTTTCAGAATGATTGTGCAGCATTTGAACAACTTTACCCAAATATTAAATTCTGGTGCGGCAAGAACCTATATAATTGGACAAACGACTATGAATTCAAAAATAACCCTTCTTGCGCGGAGTATTATAGTTCTGTTGTTCTTCCTAAAATCGATGACCTTTATCCGAGGTGTTATGCGAAAAAGAACAACAAAATGATCTACGAAAAGGGTACTGATAAAGATATACTATTGTTAGATTTTGTAAACTATGTGGTTTAAAGAAAGTAATAGAGACAAGCACTTCCTTTACGCTATACCGTGCGGATTAATAGGAACAGAGCTGTTTGTAGCTGGTCTTGCTACAGGAATGGAATTTAAAGATAAATCATACGGCAATAAATGGGATTGGATTGACTGGTTGATGACAATGGCCGGTGGTCTAATTGGACAAGCTATATAGGCAGGCATTATTTATGCTATAGTAAAATAACGCAACAATAAGCGTACACAAATATTGACACATAATTATATTATTATAATAATATGAAGAAGAAACAAAATATTCCATCTGCGTTTGATGACGTGATGAGTGGTCTTGGTTATGATAACCCAGAAGGGGCTGCAAGTGTAACCAATATGGACCAACAGGATACGTTTGTAGATGTGGAACCACCTAAGAATGAACCAGGTCCAGCACAGGAACCTGTGGAAGAGAAGAAGGATGATGAACCCGCAAAGACGTCAACCAATGACGAAACGGACATCCCTGAAGAAGTGTTGGCCAGAATGAATGGTCAGAAAGTAGATAACGAACCGAACAGCACCGACGACAATGCTGACGATGAGCCCACGAATGCTGAAGTAATCGAAGCAGAGCAAGTTGGAGCATTGTTTGACGCCATTGGTGAACAGTTTGGTTGGGATATGAATGAGATCGAGGAAGATACTCGTCCAGTAACAGTAGAAGGTCTGACAGACTATATTAGGCAAGTAGTGGATCAAAACTCTGTGCCTGAGTATGCCGATGAGCGTATACAAGCTCTCGATGCATATGTGAAGAATGGAGGACGCTTTGAAGACTTCTATGCTGCTCAACAGCAAGCAGTCAACTATGACAACATCAACCTCGAAGATGAGAATAATCAACGAACAGTTATACGTGACCTCCTTAAAGCAAACGGCTATACTGACGAACAGATTAACAATAAGATTGATCGTTATGAGTCAGCCGACATGCTTGAAGAAGAAGCCGAAGATGCCTTGAGTCGTCTTAAGGTGATTAAACAGCAGGAAACCGAGAGGCTTCAGCAACAGCAGGAAGCTGCGATGAAGCGTCAACAAGAAGAAACAAAGGCTTTCTATAACACGATGTATAAAGATATTAGCGGTCTTACAAATATTCGAGGGATAAACATTCCCAAAGAAGATCGCAAACAATTGTTTGACTATATCTTTAAACAGGATGCTGATGGTCTTACACAATATCAAAAAGACTTCAATAAGAATTTGACAAAGAATTTGATTGAATCAGCATACTTCACAATGAAAGCAGATTCCTTTATCACTGAAGCTAAGAAAACAGGGGAAACGACAGCTGCTCAAAAACTTAGACAAATGTTGAGGCATAAGAGCAAGAATCATTCTGCGTTCAATGCCGATGAAGATAAACAGAGGTCAGCTTTGGAAATAGCGTCAATGTTCCAATAATGACAGCATATTTAATCAATATATAATTTATGGTAAACAATTTACTTAACAACCTTCAGCTTTATCGCGGTCGTCGTTTTAGCGACTTGGTTGATGAGAACATGATTTCTAATGCCCTGCTCACTAAGCCACATGAAGTAGCAGGTCTTCTTTCACTTGTTTTTGGTACTAAGGATGACGGTGTTTCTACAGCTATCGACTTGATTACAGGTGGTCTTGGTAAGACTATGATCATCGAAAATCGTGAATACGAGTGGTCTGTGATGATTGATTCTGAACATGCAGTTAACATTCGCTATGCTAAGTGGAATGGTCAGGAGATCAATTCTTCTAACTACCAGACTGTTACTCCAGGTCTCAACGGTACTCCAATCTATCTTGGTTTGGAAGAAAGATGGTTCGGTCCAGGTGCAGTGCTCTCTTTCGATAATGTAAACTTCCAGGTACGTGTTTCCGGCCTTCCTTATCAGGATGGTTCTACTTGGGTATATGAGTGCTATGTTGCAGAGGGTTTCGCCGGTTCTTATATTCCAGGTGATTACCTCCTCCCAGGTCGTCAGGTAAGCCGTATCGGTTCTGCTTATGAAGAGTACAGCGACGAGGCAGATATCATCAACTATCAGACTCCATTTAAGATGCGTAACAACCTTACGACTCTTCGTCTGACTTACGATATCACCGGTGATGCTTACAGCACAGTTCTCGCTATCGCTTTGACTGATCCTGAAACTGGCAAGAAGTCTTACCTCTGGTCTGACTACCAGTATTGGATTGCTCTTCGTGAATGGAAGCGTCGTGAAGAGAAGTTCCTCTTGTTCTCTCACTCTAACCGTAACGCTGACGGTACTTATGCACTTAAAGGCACGAACGGACGTCCTGTTGCTATTTCTGCAGGTCTGTTCGAGCAGATTAGCCCTGCAAACGTACGTTACTACACTAAGCTTACTGCAGAACTCTTCGAGGATTACCTCTTCGATCTTTGCTACAATCTCCTTGGTACTAATGAGCGTAAGTTCATTGCACTGACTGGTGAAATGGGCATTCGTGAATTTGACCGTATCTTGAAGGAGAAGGCAGCTAGCTTCAACCTTATCGATACTAAGTTTATCACTGGTTCTGGTCAGGAGTTGACTCTCGGTGGTCAGTTCACTACTTATAAGATGACCAACGGTATCGAGCTGACAGTTAAGCGTTGCGCTCTCTTTGACAACATGGAGCTCTTCCGTCAGCTTCACCCACTGACAGGTAAACCACTGATGTCTTATACATTCCTCTTCGTTGATCTTGGCCAGCGTGATGGTCAGGCTAACGTAGTTAAGGTATGTCGTAAGGGTCGTGAATTTGTACAGTGGTTCACTGGTGGTTCTGTAGCACCTAACGGCTACGCTAACAGCATTAACACGCTACGTTCTAACAGCCGCGATGGTTACCAAGTTCACTTCCTTGGTGAAATGGGTATCATGCTGCGTAATCCACTGTCTTGCGGTATTCTGTACTGTGATGCAGAGGATGCTGAGATCCAGAACGACCTTAGCGGTATGACTGGCGCGTAATCTGATATAAAAATATAACAATGACCGAGCATGGGTTCCTTCAAGGAACCTGTGCGTCCGGCATTGCAACATACTAATTAAACAATTATGGTAGTTGAATTAAAAATTAAGAAGAAGAATCCCTGGGCAGGGTTGATCAAATATAAGTCTTGTTTTGACTATATTTCTCCTTACTTTACCCGATCCGGGTCGATCTATACGGGGCTTACCCCAGATGATGAAAAATATTATGAGAAAGCTCTTGGTTATCCAGAGGGACATTTGGCAAAGTCTAGTGATTTCTGGAACACCTTCTGTGTAAAAGTTGGATCTAGAACAGTTCTATTGGACGATTCTATTCCACGACAGGCTATGATCATCAAGTTCCTTAGCGGTCACAAGCGTGTTGCTACATCGCTTGACAAGATGGATGCAGGTAAAGATTATCTGCTGATCAACCGTGAAGCAGAAGCGATAGAAGCAAATAAGATTAACAAGCTTCGTAGAGACGCCATCAAAGAGTTTGATAAACTTACTCTTGAGCAGATGCGTAAATGTTTGCGTATCTTGGGTGTCAAGGCTGATACAATGTCAAACGAACTTGTAGAATCTACATTGTTCAATATGGTAGACAAGAATCCTAAGCAGTTTTTCCTTAAGTGGGTTGATAACAAATCCAAGGAAACAGAGTTCTTGCTCGAATCCGCTATCGCAAAAGGTGTTATCCGTAAGGATCGCACTCAGTACTACTATGGTACAGAGATGTTTGCAGATTCTCTTGACGAAGCTATTGCTTATCTGGACTCAAAGAAAAACCAAGACTTGAAGCTTTCTATTATTAATCAAGTAGAAAACAAGTAATTATATCATATAACGACATATGACGCATAAAGATATTTATACTAAGTTTATGATCGAATATGACAAAGCTGGTGCTTCAACGTCATATCCGTCGTTAACAGAATACGAAGTTGCTACTGTTCTTGACAAAGCGTACAATGCATTAATTGCACAGAAGGTTACAGGTAATAATGTTCGTAGATCTACTGTTGAATCAGATATCAAGTCTATTGCAGATCTTGGGCCATTGACAAAAACGGTCGATATTAGGTATGACGAAGATTATTATTTGAATAGATCTTTCGGAGATGCTCCAGAAGATATGTTGTATTTTTTACAAGCCTCTATGTGGTATTCAGATGGTTCCAAATGGACACCATTTGATAACGGAAAAACCGATGAAGGAGAAGATGAAACAAATCCGGATAGAATGAAATATAACCCTGCGGATAATCATACAAAAAGACTTCTGCCAATAAAATTAGTAAATCATGAGATTGCTTAGAAGTTTTTTGTTTCTGCATACAATCTACCTTGGATTAAACAACCGATTTGTTATCTAGAAGATAGAAAAATCTATATCGTATACGATCCGTTAAATGTTCCAGAAGATAGCGGAAATGATTTGTAGGTTACTTATATTAAGAGACCTATGCCTTTTGTAAAAGATCTTCCAGAAACTCTTCCAGAAGGAGTATAGTATGCATCGTATTTTGATTATAAAGGTACCGGTACTACTCCTTGGAACGGTGGTGATAAGGTAGAAACTGGAAATCCTACTTATGCGAAACGATATGAGTTTGAATGTAACAGCACTGTTGCAGAAGAACTGATTAGCCTTGCTGTAGCATTTGCATTAGAGAACGTAGAATCATCGAGACTTAATTCTAAACTTAACATGAGAGGACTTGAAGCATGACATTAGCCGATACTAGAAGATTAGGTATTGAATTCGAGCGTCGAGTTCAGACCATGATTCCGGATACAGAATTTCTGGATAAGTTAGACACAGAGACGATTTACTCTTTCTTAAATCAATATCAGGATAAGTATATCCACGAGATATACAGAAATCTTGACCAAATTTAGTCAGGTTCACATTTGTCCGCACATGTCGAGTCTGTTTTGCAGTCATTAATGGGAGAAAAAGAATTACTGATAAGCAACGAGAACGATGTTGTAGAAGATACTACTACTACAATGACAATTGGAGAAGGAACTATAGGAGCAACTGGTCGTTCCGTTTCGTATAGACTTCCTGGTGATTTTTATATGTATATCAGAAGTGTTTCTAACGTAAGTAAAACTTTTGCATTTAAATAGAATGTAAACACCGGACAGGAAAGCAGTTAGCTGCCAATTAGAGTAATTCCAAATCAACTTACATCTCAGTCTGATGTATGGAAATTAATAGAGACTCCACACGATACTTTACGTATATTGAGATATCCTGCAGCAACACTTGGTAACATCGATGATAAGAAAGTTCTTACGGTTATATATGACCAATATACAACTCCGGTTGGCATCAAATTGTCGTATTATAAGCAACCGGCACACTTTAATCTTATGACTTCTACAAAATGTGAGTTGCCGCTTGATGCTTTTGAAGAGCTTGTATCTGGTGCAGTAGATCTTTATGTACAATATGTTGCAGGAGCTGAAGCTCGTAAGAGACAGCTTGATGAGGCTCGCAGATAGGCGGCTAAGGAACAAGAGGCCAACAACGCAAGACGTGGTAGAAATAACGAATAATTATGAGGTGCATAGATTTAATAGCAGCATTCGAACTTGAAATAAACAAGCTTGACAATGCGTTAGAAAAGCCTGTTACAGACGACAGTATCTATTGGATCAACCAGGCGATGATGAAGTTTGTCAAAGAACGTTTCAATGGCAATGCTCCTCATTATACTTCGTACGAACAAACAGAAAAGCGTACTAAGGATCTTATAAATCTGTTAAGGGAGTCTATAATGACGACCCCAGAACCAGATACCACACATCCTTCTTATGATAGTTACGAATATAATTATCCAGCAGATATGCTATATGTTCTCAATGAAGACATAATTATATCTGACAACGAAGGTAATAATCCGTTAGATGTGTGCGTGTTTGAATGTACAGCTGATAGCTTCATGTATAGGGTGATGAATAAGCTTACAGACTTTCATTACAGGTTTAAGAGAGCCAGACCATTACGCGTAAAAACAAAAGATGGATTTCGTCTGTTAACGGACAAAAATTACACAATAAACAAATATACTTTAGGCTACCTTAAAGTGCCTGAAGAAATAACGAATACGGATCCTTATACCGAATATAAGGACTTCGATGACCATATTTGGTCGGAGATTATAAAAATAGCAGCACAGATGTATGTTGAAAACCAATCTGATCCGCGATATAAGACTCTGACCAATGAGGTATTAACTCAAGAATAATTTTAACGTGGAAACCCCAGCTCTTTAGGTGGAGACATAGTAGATAGGGGGAGTAGAAAAAATTAATTTAATTATATGATTACATATGTTAATACGGTGCTCGTTGGTAAAGGCGTTGGCACCATTGCAACTGATCCTGCTACAGCTTCTGCAGGTCAATATATTTTCATGAACCTTGACGGTTCTATTAACAAGGGTTATCTTTCTGCAGATGAACTCGCTCAGGCAAATGAGATCAAAATCGGTCTTGTTACCTCTAATAGCACTAAGTATACAAAACGAGACGGGACTGTTGCTACTACGCCAGTGATCAAGTGGTCTAACAACATTAAGCGTGCAGACATCAAGGCTCTTACATATTCTACATATCAGGATGATGTGCAAGAAAAGGTTGTTGTAGATTTTACTAAAATGACTCAAGACGTTTTGCACACTATCGATGACGGTGGTTTCTGTCTGACTCTTCGCATTACGTATAAGGACCTTCCAACTCGCTATCGTAAGTGGACCGATTCTTACAATTACGTAACTGTTGCAGGTGATACCGCTACTGAGATTGCAGCTGGTTTTGCTAAAGATATTGCTAAGAATGCCAAGCGTTCTCGCGTATCGGCTGTTGCAGAGGCAGGTGTGTTGACTCTTACGGCTCTGCCATATGACGATGATGATTCTGTAGATACCATCAACTGGGCTGGTCAGGTTCGTTTCAACGCGAACGTGTACTACACTAATCCTAACGGTGTTGGTTTTACTTCTAAGAATAAGTATAGCCTCGACGGTGTAAAGATTACGAAGACTCCTGGTGACATGTATACGGCTTCTGCTAAGCTTGTACGCGACCGTGAGGCTCAGGCTATGGGTTACGAAGGTATCCTGAACCGTGGTGAGGGTACTTGGCCAATCATCAAGCCTGCAATGCAGACAGACTTGTCTAAGCAATATGATGCAGTTACTCTCGAATTCGAGAACATGTATCGCGCAGCTGATGACATCTTCCGCAAGACTAAGCAGACTGTTGAGATTTATGAGGAGACCGGTAAGGCTACTAATATCTACGACGCATTGAAGAACTTTGCAGGTGTTGACAGTGACAATATCGCCCCAATTGAGGTCGGAGACTAATTTTAAACCATAATACACTGCGGCGGCCATAAGCGCCGCTGTGGTGTATTTTTATTTTATATAGATATGGGAATACAAACAAATATCGTAGCAAAAAACGGTAATCCCCCTATTTCTTATAACATTCTTCAAGGCGAATCTAATGAATACCCTAGAAACATCATCTTCGATGCGAACTGTGTAGAAGATATACGTATCGACGTACAGTCTAAGATAGACAAAGTAGACGCAAAGACAGGTATATCAGATGTTGTTGCTAGCAAGGTTGAATTAGATGACTACGACCGAAGTAAGTTAAAGAACGGCGACATTATTAAAGTCATGATAGATTTTACACACGATGACGCTACAACTTATTATAGATGGTCGCAAGAAAAAGGAGAATTTGAATATGCTGGTGAGTTTGCCCCATATTACACACAGTCTGAAACAGACGCTCTTCTGTCCGTAATACATGAAAGAATTGACAATTATACGGCAGTAGATGAATCACAAGAAACAATCTTATTTAATCAACAGTCATGAGACAAGAAAATCATATTTTCGACAATTCTAAAAGTAAGATATCGTACGCCAAAGTCGGCTCAGAAAAATATGAAATTGTCGATAAACAGGGACGTGAGTAGATAGCCATAAATACTAACAACATTGACGATCTTTATGATATTGTTGCAGGCGGTGTGCACTATAGAGGTAAAACTACGTCTAATATATTTGATGGCGCCGATGTAAACCCAATTATAATTAATGGCGAGCCTTATACAGCATAGGTTGGAGATCTTGTTATAAAAGATGTCGAAGGTAGAGAATCGTTGGAATTTGTATTCGACGGTACTATTTGGTCTGAATTAGGTTCTACTGGAGTTTTAGGTACACTTGCTTATAAAGATAATGCTAGCACGCAGTATAAACCGAAAGGTTCTGTTACAACCACCCTTTCTCAAACAAATACACAAGCAACACTGACTAAAGGTGATTATACGCCAGCGGGTAAAAATGCAGCCAGTTCGATTACTCTTTCAGGTGGAACAACATCCAAACTCGTCACAACTACTATAAAGGGAGTTGCTGGGACTACAACTTTGCACGATACTCCCACTTTGAATACTACAAATGTTGGTAGTGCTAGTGGTTGGAATGCTGGTTCACTTCCATCTCTCGGTGCCCCAACAACTGGTTCATTTGGAACATCGCTTACAGCAGGTACAGCGGTTTCTGTAGATACAGATGGCGTTAAGTGTAGTGTTCCTACATCTGGAGATGATGTGGAAACACTTGTTTTCTCAAGTGCAAGCAAGACTACTTTGCACGATACCCCGACATTAAACAAAGCCAACGCTGTAACCGCACAAGGTACATTTAGCAAAGGCACTCTACCATCACTCACTATCACAAGTACAGCTGTTGGTAATGAACTTGTTGCAGGTACCGCTACGGTTGTTGCTACCGCAAGTGCAAATGCGACAACGGTTGCTACTGGTGCTGTTGCAAATACTGGTACTGGTGCTACTGTAGCAACAGCATTGCACACTGGAGGTACTGCTGCTGCACAAACATTTACAGGAACGAAAGCAGAAAACATACTTGTAACCGACGTTAAGTACGACAAAACGACAGGCGCCTCGTCTACATTCAATGGAATTCAAGAGACAATAACAGTCTCGTAATCACTAAAAACACATTGTCATGAATATTAAATATATAAGAACAACGGATAAGAAAAAATACGATCTTCGTGACAAGCGTATAACTGACACAGATACAGGTGTTGCAACACAATCTGCAAACGGTCTTTTGAGTTCAACAGATAAGAAAAAATTGGACGGCATTGCTAGCGGTGCAGAAGTAAATCAAAACGCATTTAGCAACATTAAGATTGGCAATACAACAATTGCGGCGGATGGTGAAACAGACACGGTTGAACTTACCGCGGGAAATAATATAACCATTACACCAGACGCAACAAACGATAAGATTACAATAGCCGCAACAGATACAAATACCACATATACGTTTGCGGGCGGCACAAATAAGTTTACAGTTACACCTTCAAATGGAACTGCACAAACAGTATCTGTTACTCCTAGTATTGCGAACAATGTAACTGGGTCTGATCTTACAGCAAACACAATTATACTTGGTAATGGAAATTCTGGTGTAAAGAAGTCTGGAAAAACTATTGTGACAACATTGGGTAGTGACGACACTACACTTCCTACATCAAAAGCCGTTAAAGCGGCAATAGATGCCCTTCCAGAACCAATGATATTTAAGGGTACTCTCGGTACTGGAGGTACGATTACTTCTCTACCAACAGCCGCTGCAAGCAATGAAGGGTATACGTACAAGGTAATCACTGCCGGTACATACGCGTCACAGTCTGCAAAAATAGGAGATGTGTTTATATCTAACGGTAGTTCGTGGAACTTAATACCTTCTGGAGACGAGCCTGATGGTACAGTTACAAATATTGCTACAGGTACAGGTCTTATAGGCGGTCCAATTACATCAAGCGGTACTATCTCTCATGCTGATACTAGTTCTCAAGCAAGTGTTTCAAACAGCGGTAGAACTTATATCTAGAGTATTACATTAGATGGTATGGGACATGTCACGGGAATTGCAAGTGCTACAGAAACTGTAACTAATACAGATACAAAAGTAACTCAACGCCTATACACCGGAGATGGGCTCATGCCTTTGCTTTTTGCCGCAGGACAACATAATGACACCACCGCAGATATTACAGATATCACGTATCGCAATAATTCTATGTATGTCCTTCCGTCACGGGGTTGGATATTTGCGAATAGATTTGTTGGTAATTTAGAGGGGACTGTATATGGAACTGCACATATGGCACACCAACTAGAAAGCACCACGAGCGTAGGTAGCGAAACACAACCGGTGTATTTCAAACAAGGTGTACCAACTGCTTGCTCGTATCAACTAAACAAGACAGTACCATCGAATGCAGTATTCACGGACACGACATATTCAAGTAAGTCAGAAGCAAGTGGAGGTACAGATGTTTCCCTTGTAACGACTGGTGAAAAATATACATGGAATCATAAATCAAATCTGGCTCTTGGTAATACAGCATCTACTGCTTTGGCAGGTAATACTAAATATGCTGGTTCTTCTACTCAGGGTGGAGCTGCAACTAGTGCTGAAAAGTTAACTAATACATCAAAAATTGGTAATACTAATCAACCAGTCTATTTTACTACTGGTGGTGTTCCAACTGCAATTAGTTATACAATCAATAAATCAGTTCCAAGTAATGCTGTTTTTACTGATACTCATTATACTACTCATCTATATGCTGGAAGTGGTACTGCGGCTAATGCTGCAACAACTAACGGTAATACCAAGTTGACCGTTGTAGATAACACTACTACAAGAAACAGTGTAACGATTAAAGGTACAGGCGGAACAGCTGTCACAAGTGACGCAAACGGTGTTGTCACGATAAACAGCACAGATGTGTACTCAAAACAGTTTAATTTTGCTTCTCCTTCCAAACAAGATGGAGGTTTTTATTTTATAATATGTCCGTCAGGAACTAATAAAAATACTCCTGGTAGTACATGTTATTCTATAGAAATAAATGCAGTGCTACAAAGTTCTCCAGGTAATTATGTGGCAAGTTCTGCAAAATTTGTTACATGGTGTTACTGGTATACTTCTAATGCTGGTCTTAGAACAACTAGTCCTATATACCATAATTCAGTGGTACCAACATATTATCATGACAAAGCAGAAGGTGCTGGTGTAGGAACCGAAACTGGTAGTAATAATGTGTGCAGCATTCCATTTAGAATTGAAAATGTTGAATAGTTGATTGCTGTAAACATTAAAGTTGAAGGTCCGGATGTATCAGAATGCACTTGTTCGAGATCGTATACACATTTTGAATGGTCAGAAGCAGAACCTGGCTGGTCAGCTATTTAATTATATTAAATATGAATTCATGCAATACTTGTTGCAATCCAAAAACACCGGATTGCAATTCTATAGAAATGAGCAACTTGCAACGTTGCCACGGTGTTACAATGCACGGATGTGGTAATCCTATGTATAATGTATACTGTTGGGATCATGCACATCCAATGTGCCACAAGCCTGAACCTGTAGCTATAGAACACCTGTGCGCTTATCTGAGAAAAGACGAAGCGTCGCATATCTATGCTACAAAACAAGGCATCTTTGATTTACAAACTATCATCTCCAACACGTATCAAACTAAGGAAGACGCTGCTGGCATGGATCAAAAAGTCGATCAAGAAATTGTTGACAGGTCTAATGGCGATACTAGATTGGAGGGAGAGATTCAAGCTCAGTCTGTTATCCTTGAAGGAGTAATTAGTGCAGAATCTACGCGAGCAAAAGCTGCAGAACAAACACTACAGAACAACATTGATAGTGAAGCATCTAGAGCACAAACTGCTGAACAAAATCTTAACAATGCTGTTAATTCTGAAATAAGTAGAGCTACTGGTCGTGAAGATGAATTGCATCAAGCCATTCAATCTGAAGCAACTCGTGCTATAACAAAGGAAACTGAACTGCAGTCTACGATTAATGCAGAAACAAACAGAGCGGTCTCTACAGAAAACGCCTTGCAGAACAGTGTTACTGCTGAAAAAAATCGTGCTCAAAACGCAGAAGCGATTCTTGATACAGCAGTACAGTCTAATACTTCTGCTATACGCAACGAGGCGACGAGGGCTCAAACTGCAGAACAGAACGTAGCTTCCGCAGTATCTACTTTAAACAACAGAGTGTCTACAGATGTTGTACATTCTGCTGATTACGATTCTGCAAACAAGCAGATTGTCTTTAAGAACTCCGAAGGTACAATAATCGATTCTATTGATGCTTCTCAGTTTGTAAAGGACGGTATGGTAAGCAATGTGCGTATTGTAAACGGCGTGCTCAAGATTACATTTAATACAGATGCGGGTAAGCAAGATATTGATATTCCTGTTTCTGACATCTTTGATGCAAACAATTATTACACCAAGTCGCAATGCGACAGCAAGTTTGCAACAAAGGCGTCTATCGAAGACTATTATACAAAGTCTGAAATCGACGCAATGATTCAACAGGCAATACAGGACGCAATAGCAGGAGTAGATCTTAGCGGGTATTACACTAAGGGCGAGACGGATTATAAATTTAACAATTATTATACAAAATCGCAAACTGATGCTAAATTTGCAGCAGTTTAACAATACTAAACAGGTATGGAAATTAAACAATTAAAACTTAACGGTACAGCGTTTTATCCAAAGGTCGGCGTTGACAGTATTGTTAATGCTGCAGGTGAGGCAAGCGCTGTAGATACGGTTGTTACGGAAAATAGTTCAAACCTTATTACATCAGGCGCCGTGTATGACGCCATTCAAGAAGGTGGTGGAGGTGGCGGATCTGCAAACGTCGAGGTTTATGATTTCACTGCAATGAACAAATGGGGTTATAATGATAACGGGTGGTAGTTTTTGCAGTTCCGCGGTGCGGCAGCAATCGACATGTTCGACAACTTCTCCGACGGCTATCCAAAAAAACCGTGCTTAATGAAGCTCACGTATGTAGATGGCGGTATTCTTACATTAACCCCCACTTATGTTAAAAAAGATGATTCAGGGCCGTATTATACAATTTATCTTCAAGCCACCGAAACCGACACTCAAGGACTCATGAACAGGTCAGTTTTGTATACGTATGCTATAAGCATTTATAACGGTACCTATACCTGTTTTTTGTATAGAAAACAGGTGCCCATTATAACTGATGACGCTTTGGATGCAAATTCTACAAATCCAGTACAAAATAAGGTTGTAAATGGTGCGATTTCCAGCCTTCATCAATCTATTGTCGGTAAACAAGACACTCTCGTTAGTGGTACAAATATTAAGACTATTAACAATCAATCCATTCTTGGTTCTGGTAACATTGATATACAAGGTGGTGGTTCTGCGGACATAAAAATTCTTCACACAGATGACGAACACGATGTATCTCTAGCAGGTACTGGTACAGTAGGCTTCCAAGGCACGACTGGTATTGTAACATCGTCTAATGGTTCAAATCTTGTAATAAGCCTCACCTCACAAATGACCGACACTATTGCAGGTAAGGCTAATCAGTCAGAGGTAACCAATCTCGCTACAACTGTTGGAAATAATGCTTCTGCTATCACAGCATTAAATACTGCAGTATTTAAAAACGGCGACAACCAGTTCAATGTTGTAAATGGTCGTATAGATAGTATTAGTAGCGTGCTTGACAGTGCTCTTACAGATATTGAAAATGTAGAAACGGCTGTTGCAGATAAGCAAGATACGCTGGTTAGTGGTACTAATATTAAGACCGTAAACGGAAACAGTTTGCTTGGTAGTGGCAACATCGAGATTGGTGGAAGTGGAACTGTGGATTCACAGATGAGCAATTCTTCTGCAAATCCTGTACAAAACAAAGTTATAACAGAGAATATTCTTTCGATTATTCCTATTATTAAATCTGAATCAAGTTTCGGAAGTTCTTGCATTTAGGTAATAGATCAATTGCGTATCAGCGGAACACAAATAAACCCTTGGCAAAAAGAAGGCCAGGCTACTTTTAATCCAGCGTTGGTTGAATTTACAGTAGGAGTTGTTGATATTAATTCCTCCACAAGAGCTTTGAATAAACACACGTTCTCATATACCATTTCTCCAGGAGAAGGTACAGAGCCTACTGTAAGCGGAAGAGAATATAATTACCAGTCGCTAGTTGACAAGTTTGTAAGCGACCTGTGTGAATATTATGCAGGTTTTAGTAACGGCGGTTCTAATTCTATGATTATTCGTAAAACCAGAGATGAAAGTTACGCAAACGTAGAACTTGTAATAAATATTACTAGTACTTCTTCCAGCTCAAAACATTATCAGATTGTATTGTCTTCGTTCGAACTTGCTGGGTACGATACTACAGGAAAGGATAATAAGGTGATTTCACTCGGGCTTACTTCTAGTTCTAGTGAATCAGAGTGGAACTCTGATATATTCTATAAGACAATGAATATATCAAAAGGAGACCTTGGCATGATAGTAACAAATCCACAAACTATGTGGTTTAATACAACTATTAATCATTTGATGATACTTGACGGACAAGGTAGTATATATGACTGTACTACCGGAAGTAAGTTCACATTCGCCACTAATTATCAACAATCATGAAATTGACATTAAAGCGTATCGCCAAACGTGATACATACACCATAGGTAGATTATACATAAATGGTGAATACTTTTGTGATACGTTGGAAGACAAAGACCGAGGATTGAAGCAGAGTATGTCTTTAAGCGAAATAAAAGCCAAAAAGGTGTACGGGAAAACAGCTATACCGGCCGGAGAATATGAAGTAACATTGCATATAATTTCTCCTAAATACAGCAAAAAGCCGTGGTTTGTTAAGTTCTGTGGCGCAAAGATGCCAAGAATTTTAAACATACCTGGGTATGATGGTGTACTCATCCATGAAGGAAATTCTGACAAGGACACGTGCGGCTGTATATTGGTTGGTAAGAATACTGTAGTTGGTAAGGTTTTGGAGAGTAAAAACACTTTTGCAAAGCTTTATCCAATCCTCAAGGCAGCTTCTGACAAAGGAGAACGCATCACAATAAATATCAAATGACAAACCTATTTTAGTCTATAGGACACATGTTCCACGGTCTTAGTGGCAATACATGGTTTGGTAAAGTCGCTATAGCTGGTGGGGCATTGTTAGCATCGTATTTCACCCCGATTACGGGTCTACTTATCGCATGTTTTAGTTGTTCTGTAGTAGACATGTGCTACGGTATAAATGTGGCAATAAAAAAGGGTAAAAAGATAACAAGCAGGAAAAACTGGAAAGGAACTCTTATAAAAATAAAAGACGAATTTGCTCTTATCTTACTTGCACATCTTATTGAATATGTACTCTTTGGTGAAAATGCTACGTTATGGCTGAGCGGTGGTATTACAGCAATTGTAACATTGACAGAACTTTGGTCTATACTCGAAAATCTTAACACTCTAAACCCAGACGGTCCATGGAGAATGTTAAGCAAATTCTTAAAGGCCAAAGGTGAAGAATATACAGGAATTGAACTAGATTTAAACAAAGATTCAGATGGCAACAATAATAGCTTGGTTGCTGAAGAATTATAAGACTGTTTTAGGGGCCGTTTTGGGGCTCTCTGTGGCACTTTTGCTTGGTTGGGGTATAATGCTCCACAAGTAGAATAAAAAGCTCTCAGAGAGGCTGGAAACGGCCTTTAATAATATAGAGGCATATTAGGGTATGGTATCTAACAACGAGAAGGACAAACTCACTCTTCAGTTAACTATACAAGATATGCAAGAATCAAAAGACAGACTACTTCAGCAATTAGACAGCGTAAGGGCTGCGAATAAGATAAAACCTTCTGCATTAACCAGTGCTGCAACTTAGACGCAACACGTAAACGTTAATGGGGGTAAGGGGGTATAGGGAGACCTTACAGTTATACTAAAAGATACTACATATACAGATAGTATATCCTACAATCCTCTTACTAAAGTATACTATACTATAGGTAAAGATACAGTAGATATAGGTATAGATTTACAAAATACTTAGTATTTGTATGCTTACAAACATAAAGAATATAAGAATAAGAAAAGTTTTATCAAGAGACTCTTTACATTAGACTTCAAGAAGGTTACTAAAAGTAGGTACGAAATAGTAAATACAAACGACCTTATTAACACTTCTGATGTAAGAGTTGTAGAAATAATTAAGTAACATGAGTATGTTTTCACTTCGTACTCTTGTTGACGATATACTGCTCATCGTTCGCAATAATAACATTAGCGAATCCGAAGACTTCTCTAGAGCATAGATTATAGCATGGATAATGCACTACAAAGCTCTTTTGACCAAAGAAGAGAAAGAGAAGAAAGAGAACGAAGACGGAAGCGATGATTACTTTGACGAAGAGCTCACGAAAACCGTGGGCCCTTTACAGTTGGAGATGGTCGAATCACTCGACTGCACTCCACTGTTCTTAAGGAGAACCGTAGATGAGGTTCCAGATCTGTTCGAGACAGACCCTAAGAACATAGTATCGGTATTCGATCAAGAAGGGTGCCCATTATAGCCGATGAACAAAGTGCGTAGGCATTTTCATTGGCATAGGAAATACACAGGTAGAGATCTGACTTGGTACTATTCAAATGGTCATATTTATGTACAAGGTAACCTTGATTGTATGTACCTTGGTTACATTTGGATGTCGTACATTGCAGAAGAAAATGTAGATGAGAATACAGATGAAGACGACATTAACATTCCTGGTTGGATGATACCTGAAATAAAGAATAGAATATTTAAAAATGAGCTGGCGTTCATGGTTCGTATGCCTAGCGATGATGACAACAACGCTACGCTTGACGGAATTAAACCACATGGACCACAAGATCAGGAAAAATAAAAAAGCGTATACGTTCTACGATATGTACCGAGAAACCCCTGTTTTGGCCCCATACAGCCTCTATAAGCGCATTTTAGATGAAATGTGTTAGATTATCCAGGAGATAGTTTTAGAGCGCTCAGAAGGCTTTAAAATGCCGTATGGATTGGGTTTCATATAGGTGGTTAAATATAGACCGAAAAGCCTTACTCCAAAGTCACTATCTGTAGACTATAAAGCGAGTAAAGAATATGATAAGAAGATATATCACCTAAACGAGCACTCTGATGGTTATAAGTTTAGATTATACTGGTCTAAATTACCACAGACGTTCCCAGATAGGTATAGGTATTAGCTCGGCTTGGTACGATAGAACAAACGCAAATTAGCTCAACTAATTTTTAACAAACACGATTATATAAATATCGATGATATACAATTATACAAGATGTGAGTCCGTTATAGCAAAGATTATGGCAGACTTAGACTTGTCAGAAAAGAATGTCCGCATAACAGATATAAAAGAATGGATATTTGAAGCTGTTGAAAAGATTGGAGCCCCAACATAGTACGAAGTAGTTGAATCTGGGGAAAAAGGTGAGCCAATCTTAAAGATAGCAGACAGACAGGTCCCAATCCCTAGGGGATTATAGTTCTTGGAAGGTGTTGCATATAGTCCAAATCCTGGTGGTCCGTGGTATCCGATGAGAAAAGATACTGGAATATTCCACAATCTTGGACCTCATCATCACCCAAAGTGGCATAGTGACAGCGATGCTTGTTGCTGCCATCACCGAGAATGGGTAGAAAAGTATCACGTACCGTGCATACATGACCATTACCACGAAGGGTTTATAGAACATCCTACGACAATGAACGCACAAGTTTGGACTAGGAATGGAATGAAATATGTCGACACGATGTTCCCAAAAGGTGTTCCTTTTAGAGATCTCACATACTTTATTAAACCTGGATGGATTGTGGTTAATATGCCCAAAGGTTACATTAAGCTTTCGTACAAACGCATACTTACAGACGAAAAGGGATACCCAGTAATTCCAGATTTACCATCTTATCAAGAGGCTATATATTGGTATGTAGTAATGAAACTCAGCTTCCCTAAATACCTTAAAGGTAAACTTGGAGGTAAGAAAGGAGTTAATACTGCAGCTAATACATATTAGTACATACAACAGCAATGGCATTTCTATCGTAATCAAGCATATGCTGAATGCATGATGCCTGATGAAGGCGAAATGAGGGCTATAAAGAATGATTGGACAAAGCTTATCCCAGATTGGGATTCTGACGATACGTTCTTTAGACATGCTGGAGATAGACAAACTATTATAAACGATTATTATTATGGATACTAATCAACGAACTGCAAATAATTATCAGGTTAATACCTTTACAAAAGGTATGAACTCTGATACATCATATGACATGATAGGTGCGGATCAGTACTTGTTTGGTTAGAATATCCGCATCACTAATAATACATTGTTGTGGGGAGATTTAAACCCTAATAATACAGAGATGGTTGTGGCTCCTGTACCTGCTGGCAAATCGTTTACAAGTGGAGTAATTACATCGGCAGATAAGATTCTAGCAGTAGATTCAATAGAGAATATTGGCATTGTTATTGTAAAAAATACGGATAATAAATGGGAAGTATACAAAGCCATATATTCTACAAACGATGTTGTTTTCAAGTCTATATATGTTTCACAAAACGAGCCAAAATTACCAAAGTTTTCTACTGTAATGATCAAAGAAGTAGAAAAAGAAGACGGTGAAAGTGTAATAAAAGTATATATAGCGGACGGTCAAGGGGCGCCTATTTGTTTATTTGTGAACGGTGGATTTAATGTAAACAATATACCGGAAGATTATTTAAGGTCGAATGCATATTTTCCTAGTTCTAAACCCAGATTACAAAAAACTAGTGGAAATCTTAAGACACAACAAGTACAATATGCCTATAGATTTTATACCAAATATTCATACGTTAGTAAATTGTCTCCACTAACCAACAAAATACATGTGATAGGAACGAACAGAGGTATTGAAACTGGCAATGCGGAAGATACAGTAACAGACATAGGTATTAAATTGACCATTACTCCTGACGAATTGGCAAATAAAATATTTGATAAAATACAAATATTTAGAATAAGTTATATTAGGCCAAATTAGCAGCCGGATATATACTTAATCGCGGACGAGTATTTTACAAAAAACGAGTAGTATTTATTTGTAGATAACGGAACTACAAATTTACAAAAATATTCATTGGACGAATTCTCCGCATTATAGACATACACTCTTGTTCCGTAGGTAATAGAATCCAGCTAGGGGTATTTGTTCGAAAGTAATATCAAGGATGAAACAATTATCTAGGAAAATCCACATTTTACAGTAATTCCTAGAGCTTGCGAGTTTTCTATTAAGATAGACGATTCCGAATATTATGATGAAACGTTACATAAGGATTTAAAACCGTCCGTGTCGAATTATACAAAAACTACAGACGACAGTAATCTTATAGGAAATTATTTTTATCAATGTGGTATAGATTATTCCGGAGACGTTTCGTATAATGAAATGTTTACATCCAGTTTGTTAAGGTCTCTTAGATATGGTGAAAAGTATGAATATGGCATAGTATATTACGATAAATATGGCAGAAGAACGGATGTAAATCAAATAAAATATAATAATTCTGCGCACATTACTGTAAATTCTAGTGTAGAGGATACAGGATCGCTTGGATTTGCTAACAGACCATTTTATAACAAAGGTTTTGCGAATCCGTATGGTGTAGAATTTTAGATAAGCACCGAAAATGATTGGGGCGATTTTGTAGGATTTGAAATCGTAAGAAGAGAAAAATCTTACAACCACACGAAAACTTTATTACAAGTTGCATTATCCAGGCCCTCTAGGCAGGCTAAATTTGCAAATCCGTCATATAGAACGCCCTATTATCCAAACGTACTGTTATCTACCAATTTCGTATATTATGTATCTAGTAGATCGCAACAAATAAATTTTACAGGCGATCGTGTGTATGAATTGTGGACACCTACTCTCTCCTATGGAGAAAATGTACCGTATTTTGATTATGGTGCAACAAATGTGGAAAATGCTACTCTTTATCAAGCATTTGCCCCTGAAATAAATATAACACAAAATGATGTATTGTCATAGTTATCTGCAGGTTAGATATTTCTTAATCCGGTATCTTACTTTATAAAGAAGGTGTAGTTATCTGATATAGAATAGGAAGGTGAAGATAATGCAATAGATTATGCTACGAGATCAATGGTATATGATCCTGGTAATCCCTAGAAAGTAATTGCGCCTATCGATGGAGATAGCCCATACCAGTCTACAATACCCGGTTTGGATACTCATGAAATTGATGAAGGTGTTTATTTATTCAGAAAATATGAACTATCTCCTGGTTATGGAGGGAATGACGATCCGTATAGCAGTGAATTTAGAGATGTCTCTGAAAAAGTAACAAGAGCCACTATATTTAAATTGGACTATAAAAGTCAAGACTTTAATAATGTTTCACACCCGTTGATAACCGCTGTTGCACAAGTTAAAAATCCCAATTGGGAAAATGCATTTTCCTCAATTTAGTTGGGAGAAGATAAAATGAAGGTTATATCTGCTGTAAAACAATATAAGGCTTATAACACTAACGTTGGCGATTTGGAATATAACAATTGGGCGTCGACAGGGATGTACGATTTGGCTGCTACAGAAAGCGAAGCTGCTGCACAACCTGGATAGATGGACGGCATTACACGTAAAAATTACGTATATCATATCCAAGGGGAAGATGTGTCTTTTAATAGTCGAGGATGGATAGGTCCAGGCCCAGTTTGTATGTTATTGAACATAGAAGCTCCGGAAATAGGATCTTGCCTACGCTAGCAAATTCAACCAAAATTTATAGGCACAATTGTTGCAAATGTAGAGCATCCTACTATAGATTATTCTCCGTATGACGCATACTTTGGATTTGGAAACTATTTTGAATTGCCGAAAGGACAAAATACGGTTACTTGTAAAGTATTTGATGGAGATGTGTATTAGAATTTTTCAGAATTTGTAAATCTGTTTAAAACGTATGATTTCAATGATAGAAAGTACACACTGTAGTCTGGACAAGTTGTTTATTATATTCCTACTGAATCTAAAATAAATGTAGCATTTGATTATGGTATGAATTATAACAACACCGGGTCAGCTAATCTTACCTTAGAACCTGGAAAAATAGAAGGGATTTCATCACAAAATAGGCCGTTGCATCAATACAATCTGATATATTCAGATAACGATTGGAGTATAAGCTCATATACCCCAATTGTAGAAAAAGAGTTAGATAGTATTTCCTATCCACAACGTATTTGTTATTCACAATTAAAAACAAATGGAGAGTCGATAGATAATTGGCAAATATTTAGACCGGCTGATTTTATAGATACGGATTCTAGATATGGGGAAATAACAGAATTGTTGTCTGTAGATAATAATCTTTATTTTTGGCAAACGGGAGCATTTGGAAAACTTAGTGTGAATGAAAGAAGTCTTGTCACCGACAATGCTGGCGAAACCATCCAATTGGGATAGGGCGGCGTACTTCAAAGAGTGGATTATTTAAGTACAAAATACGGCATAAGAAAATACGACTATTGTGCAACAAGTACAGAAGATGCCTTGTATTGGATAGATGTTCTAAATAAAGCAATCTTAATATGCAGACAAAACCAGGTTGCTAATTACGGTGAACAACTAAATGTACAAAATATAATAAACAAATACATTTATAAAGACGACATTAGTATAATTCCACGCATACACTACGATATACAAACCAACGAATTATTGTGTCAGTGTTTAAAAGACGAAGAAGGTGAAAAGCAATTGGTGTTTAATACTAAATATAATATTGCTACTTCTCTATATACAAGAAGATATTCAGATATAATATTATTTAATAACGTACTCGTGTCTCTTGTAAAGGAGGGAACAAACATTTTTCCAAATTAGTTAAATTATATAAATACAGTATCTGGATATTTGAATCCAACAATATTATAGTTTGTAGTAAATTCATCGCCATCTCAAACAAAAGTATTTGATAATCAAAAAGTAGTTACTTTGAATAGGAACAATTGGGAGGAGGAAGAATATGAAGATGCCGAGAATGACGTCCACATGAAATCAAAAACATTTTGGGATAAACATGGGCCATATTTTACTGCGTACATTTTGAGCAAGGAATACGAATTCTCTACAGATATACGTAATACAAATAATAAACCGAACGCTGTTACAGATCGAGAGGGCAATATTGTATATGACATACCTAGAACTGGGAGTAATGATTGGGGAGATCGTTTGAGAGGTAAGTGGATGAAAGAAACAATTACAGATACTCAGCCAAGACAAGATTACTGTATTTCTCACATAATCACTAAATTTAGACAATCGTATAGTTAACAATGAAAGAAATTGATTATAAACAACTTAAAAAATATTCTAATTTGCCAAAGTTTGACATAGGCACTAGACCGATTGGTAGTGGTTATTAGAGAAATGCCGATCAAACTCAAACTGGATATTTTACACAGACCGCAGAGCCAGTCACAAATGCATTTGTTCCTCGAGCGATATCTTCTGGTATACAGAATGTTGCAAGCCCATTACTATCTCTTGGTAAAAATGCAGCCAATTATATAAGTACATATAATAATACAATGCAAGAAATTGGCGCAAAATATGGAAAATTGGCAGCGCAGCAAGTAAGTGATGAGGCTAGGAACGCGGTATATAATGAAGGTTTAAATGTTGCCAAATCTAGCGCAAAGTCTGCGGCTAGCAAAGCTCTTGGTGCTGCAAACATCGCACTCAATGCATATGGAGCAATACACGGAGGAATAGACCTTCTTAATAACTGGAATGACAGCTCTACTCTTTCTTCTGGAGACCTGTCTAATATGGCATCAAGATCTACAGAATATGTAAACGGAGTGGCGTATGATAGAATGGGAGGATATGATTCTTCTGGAGTAGATAAATACGTCAGCGATCAAAACAAAGCGTCTAAAATCGAAGGCATTACTTCAGGTCTTGAAACTGGAGCAGGAATTGGTGGTCTTATTGGTTCTATATTTCCAGGAGCTGGTACATTGATCGGATCAGGGATTGGTGCTGTAGTTGGAGCAATTGGCGGATTATTTGGAGGAGATAGTGCAAGAAGAAAACGAGAGCGCGCTATTGCGGAGGCAAAACGTAATTATGCAAATGCAGCAGATGCGTATAATTCACAAAGTGAATCCGAGGCAGCATCTACAGGCATGCGAAACATGTATTATGCTACACATGCCGATAAAGGTCTGAATGCAGGAGAAGAGCCAAACGCGTTGGTAAACAACAAGGAGGTTTTAGGCACTGTTAAAAATGGGAAGGTAAAACAGGCATTTACTGTAGATTCAAATCTTCCGGATAGATACGACGGCATTCCTGCAAATTTAGGACCAAATGATTTTGTGATAGGGCACAAGATAGGACCAGACGGAATTGAGCTGAATGAAAAGGCTCAGATATATGAGAGAATGTTTAACAGTCACGATCCAAGATTGCAAAAGATTGGAGAAGAGGGGTTGCTTTAGACATTAAAAACTTAGAAACGTACGCCGGATAATAATCCAAACCCGTGGGATTTGTTTACGGCTGACAGAGGTAAAAATATGAAGAGATGTAATATAGGCAAATGTCTACCAATGTTTGATAGCGGCCTTTGGAAAAGTTCTGAGCTTCCAATTGCAAACTATTTGTTAAACTATGTAGATAACAATGCTAGAAGAAAATAGATTGAACGCGAGCCAATTTAGGTAAACGAATCTTACGCGCCAAATCCGTACGTATCACAAGCTGGAGCTCTTATGCCGACAATGGTCGACATTTCTCCAGAATTATCAGATCTGAACGATCAGGTAAGAATGGCGAATTATGCTATCAACCAGTCTGCTTATACGCCTGGTCAAAGAATGGCAATGCTGAGCCAACTTTATAATAATTCGATCAAGAACCGATCTAAGATTATTGCAAGCAAGACCGATAGAGAAAATGCCATGAGACAGCAATACGCACAGTGGCTTAGTCAAGTAGGGGAATCTGATGCTGCGCGCAGACAACAATCCAGAGCCGCATATAATCAGAGTAAACAACAGGCATATGCATAGAAGAGGTTGCTTCTTGATAACATTGCAAAAGATAGACGTGTGGATCTCAACAACTTCTTCCAAAATTTAAGCAATATTTATTGGGGTAATAAAAATATAAATCTGTATCAACAAGACTTAGATCGTAAAGACAGAGAACTCTTGAAAAGCCTTAATAATAAACCCGTTGCCAAATCTACACTTGCGCACGCTATAGATTCATTAAAATTTAATCCAACTTATAAGTTATTTAATCCAACTTATAGTTTATCTGATGCGATGTTTGGTAATTATTCACCGTTTAAAATACGTTAATTATGGCATTTATGGGATATGAAACTCCTGTGGAGATGCCTTCTATGGGGATATATAATACAGACCTCATGAAGATGTACATTGCAGGAGTAAAAGACCAATATGAAAAAGGTCAAGAAGAAATGAAGGACTTTATGAAGTTGTATGGAGACTTCTATAGTCCTATCGCCGGCGATACTTAGAGATACAACGATATGACCGTTGGTGGAGCAAGGGATATGATTAATCAAATGCTCACCAACGGCATCGATCCTTATAAGAGTCCTGAAGCTAGAGCCGCTATTAGTAGATATATCAACAGTGTTCCTACAGGTGTGCTAAATGCCATGAAGTAGAATGCAGAGAATAGAAAGAAATATGACGAAGCTGTGGCATAGGCTAGATTAGCCGGTAAGTTAGATCCGGAATATGAAACATGGGCGTTAAAACAAGCAGGTCTAGATAATTTTAGTACAATCGGTCCTAATGGAGAAATAAGGACATGGGACAGACTTGCTCCGGAAATTGCATCAGATATGACGACAGTAGCTACTCCATATTTTGACAAATTTAAGAAAGACGAAAAGTTAAAGAGTGATATCACTGGGTATACTAAATGGGGAGTGAGCGATGAAAATCAAAAACAAGCTATAGACTCTGCTGTAGAACATCTTGGTGATACATCTTGGGGTAGATACAAAATTGCTCAAGCTAATGAACAAGCTGCTGCTATATTAGGTCCTACGAGCACTGCAGAAGAACGTAATGCTTTAGCGAATAAACTTATAAGAGACCAAGTACATGGTGTTGCCACTTAGTATTTTCAACCAAAATATGAAGTAGATCCGTATTATAAATCAGACTATGAGACTGCTAATAATATAAGACAGTATTGGGCTACTACTGGTTCTAATACTACTCCTGGCGGAGGCAGTCGTGTGAAAAATAACGGTACCTCTAAAGGTGGTGCGCACGGAGATTCGGGAAAATGGTCTAGATATGCGTCTATTACATATAGTACAATGGGCAACAGAGATGATTTTGCTGCAAAAAATAAAATACCTGTATATAGCATAGCGGATAAAAAGACTGGCAAAAAACAGTATCGTTATGGAGAATGGATTACTGTTCCTGGAACTAATTAGAAAGCCTTGATGGTATAGATTGAACATGGCGGACAAGTCATTAATGGAAAACATTATAGACTTGTTACAGATGCTGAAATTCAAAAACACATGTTCACACAAGAAATTGCTAAGAATAAGGCCAACAACAAACCAACTTCTTCTTGGGATCTTTGGAACACTCAAGCAGTTAAGACGGGAAATGACGAAGATCTTACACAAATAACATATACTCCATCTACTGCAAAATATTTATACGACGTGAGCGATGTGATGGCTTAGGCAATTGGTTCTGGAGCAAAGGCCACTGGACGTACTCATGGTTTACGAGACTATGCTAAAAAGATGCACAAGGTTAAAGCTGCCGATGGAACCGAAATGGAAGCGCCTACTACAATATACGATACCCACGAAGCCGCGGATATAGAACTTAAGAACGGTCATACTGGTAAGTATACAAGAGTGGTAGTAGATTTTGGGCGCGGTCCTGTTGAAATGTTATATAAGCTCGGAGAATATGATGAAAACGGACACATGGTTTCGTCATGGGCTACTAGAATGTCAGAAAACGACAGAATTATGTCAGAAGAAACTGTTGGCGCTTCTGATGCTGTAGAAATATACAACTAATAACACGTTATACATATGATACAAAATCATGATGATGTGTATAAATACGCTGCGGAAAGAGGTAGAATCAGAAAACAAATATCTATCGCTGCTGCGCAAGATGAAAGGCGCAGATAGTACAACGCGTATATACAGGAAATGAAAAAATAGGAGGCGAGCAGTCGTGTCGAGACACCTGCAGTAGAAACTCCAACTACTGTAAAGGCTGATACACTTCTTCCAAAGAATACCAGTAGCTCTGAGCCCGTCGCCGAAACACAGACACGAAATAACAAACCCGTAGAAAAGAAATCTACGGATAAAAAAATAGACAACAAGGGTAAACAACAGCCTAAAAAGAATATATAGGACGAGATATCCAAATGGGCTCCTTCTTGGCACGTTCCAACAACTCAGGACTATTCTAAATTTGCGGAGGAGAATAGAAAACAAATGTATCTCGACTATCATAATCTTGTACCTCTTGCGGAAGGCCCTACTACAAATGTAACTAGTAAGGCTATGTAGGATCGAGCCGTTGCCGAAGAAAAGCGCCTTTTGGATTCTGATTATACAAAACGTAAAAGACTTCTTGAACAACAGAGGAGAGACGCTGTAAATAGTCAAGCAGCAAACGCTAGTAATCCATCTGTAGCAGAACAATATAGTAGGGAAGCGGATAGAATAACTCAAAAGCTTGAAACACTCGATCAAGAATATCTTGCTGCTAATGAGAGATTGGCATCTGGTATAGACCGTGGTACAATCGCAATGAAGTCTTGGCAAAAGCTTTCAGATTCTTTGACAAGAGATTTATACGCACAGCTCAATACACAACGTGCACAATATAATCAGCTAGACAAAAATCCGAATGCAGATAGTGCGTCAAAACAAAAATTACAAGAGCAAAATGATAGGCTTGTAAAAAAGATAAACGCGTTGGAGAGCAAAGCTGGTCTATTAGATAAATGGATTCGTAAGAATGGTATTCCAAAAGATTTGAATCAACTTCCTCAAGAATTAAGAGGAATGGCTGAGCAAATTGTACGAAACGGCGGCACTCTCGATACAGGTTTTAGAACTCCACAACAAGTCAAAGAAGAAGGGGAAAAGGTACGAAAAAGCGCATTTGATCAAAAAGGTAGTACTGTAGAGACTAATGTTAATAGCGATCTAATGGTGGATTATAGAGATAAGCTTATTGCTCAAGCCAGAATGATCGAAGATAAACACGGCATTAGTCGAGCTTATGCAGACTTTGAAAATACAGATTCTAATGACGGCGTTACAGGACGTTTGCTTCATGCTGTAAGATCTACTCCTCTTGGGTGGCTTAACACAGGTGCTTATCAACTTCGCCTAGGTGAAGATAGAGAACAATATAATCAAATAATAGAAGCTATACATTCTATCGACAAAGCTCTCAAGTATAAAGACATTAACGATTCGTTCTACAAAACATCAGACTCCAATAGATATTGGAATAAAAATGAAGCCGCAAACGTAGTCAGATCTTTTTGGAACACTGCTACAGACACCTCTATTTGGGACTTCGGTGCACAAGATTTTAGTAAGTCCATGTTAGTAAATGGTATCAGAGAAGCTCAAGATAGAGGCGATAGATTTACAGTTGCTCAAAGAGACATGCTTAACGCTATGGCTATTGATGCCGTAATGCACGATAAGTATAGCGAATATGAAGATGCGTGGGGTGTTAGAGCCGGTTCCACTGTTGGGCAATCTCTACCTTTTATACTTGACATGCTTATTGGAAGTCATGGTCTTGCAGCCGCTGCCAGAGTTGGAGAAAAGACAGCTGTCGCCAAAGTAGCCAAATTCTTGATAGGTGAGACGGGTAAAGCAATGCAGAGACAAGCTTTGCGCGAAGCTATAGAACAGTACGGCGTACGTGGTGTAGAAGCAGCAATGGCCCGTAATATAAAGCAAATTCCAGGCCTTCTTACAAGACTTAGCGGTGATGCCACATATGCGCTCCTACTTGCAAATACCGTACAAGGCGCCAAAACGGCATCGGATGTTCTTAATCTACACAACGGTCTTGTAGACTATAAGATCAACGAAGACGGCAGTATTACAGGTACCGGCCTTAAACAAGGTCTTGAGTGGGGAGAAGCTGTGCGTCAAGCAGAAACTAGGGCTTGGATTGAAAACTTCTCAGAAGCACTTGGAGAGTATGACATATTTACAAATATGTTTAAACCTCTTACAAGAAAATTAGCTAAAGCCAATTATGCTCTTAAGACCGGAAAACAACTTAGCGATATAGCAGGAATTGATGTTGTAGCGAAGAATATTTTGCGCGGAGGTAAAGCTGTTAAAGAAGGATTTGACGCAATAAACAAATATAATCCGTTTGCAGGCGGTAAGATGCGTGACTTTTTACATGCTGCTAGATATCACGGTGTTATAGGTGAATCTCTTGAAGAGTACTATGGTATGGCATTAGAACACGCTATGGGCGTAAGCGATTCTGGTAAATCTTTTTGGGAAGATCTTGTTAGTGAAGATAACTTCTGGGATATTGTAGGTGGTATAGCGCTATCTCAAGCGTTTTTAGGTTCTGCTGGTGGTATTAACGTACTTTCGTCTAGAAATAGATATAAGTATGCACAAAGCAGAGCGGCTAAGTAGTTTGGAGATAGCTGGAAGCCAATGGAAGATGCTATTATAAACGCATCTAGCGAGAATGTGGCAAGAGTTGTCAATTCCATGGCAGCAGCTACAAAATCTATAGAAGACAAGCAAGCGTTATTTGATTACTATACCGAACTGATGTCCTATCGTGGAGCGTCATATGCCGAACAACAAGCACAAGATGCACGTAATAGTTCTAATCATGCTAAAGCCATAAGAGATTCCTATGAGACTGGTTATATGGTTAGTACTCAGAACGCACGTAATGACATGGATCGTGCAATCGAAGGTGTAAGACAAAACCTTAATCAGGCATTCGGGGTTGAAGACATAGATCAAGCTATCGAAGATAATGGTGGAGTTGATGAACTTGCTTCCAGACTCGACGACAATCAACTTAGAAACGTACTTGTTGCTTACGATAACATGCTGGCTACAAGGGATGGTATGACACAGCGTCAAAACGACGACCTTGATATTATGCTTCAACAAGCAACAGATGATGTAATGCATTTGCGTTATCGCGACGGTAGCAATAAAATCGTAGCTGCTCAACTTAAGAACGGCCGGACAGTATTTATCACAAACGGTTTACACGACGATTATCAAAGCGGTAAAATTCTTGCTACAGGATTTGATGGACAACGATTTGAATTGGATCGCGATCAGATTGCTGAAGACGAAAAAGGTAGAGAAATCATAGATGAATATGATGTACAAAGCTTCATAAATAGTCAGCAGCAAAAGATCCTCGAAGACTATCTGATTACAGACGAAAACAGAAACCAGCGTAATCCAGAAGTTAAAACAGGTACTGTAGTACGTTTACAAGATGGTGGAATACTTACTGTGTTAGGTACAGCTAGAGATGGTGGAGTGTTGTATTCTATTAGAGAATATAACAACGATAAGCAAACAAGTGTAAAAGAAACAACGCTTAAAGCCGAATCTACTGCACAGATGGCAGAGATTATTAGAGACGCTAATGCAGATAGATAGAACGCCATTGCTATTAAATTCATCGAAAACGCTGCTAAAGAAAATAGCAAACAACAATCTATTCCTGCAGAACAACCTGTTGTAGACGATCAAGTTGCTCAAGAACTTGCAGATCAAATGAATCTCCGCGTAGAAGAGGCTCTGCGTAAACCTACGGATTTTATTCCATCCGGTCGTAGAGGAACTAGCGAGGCTAATGATGGCGGATTTATTCCAAATAGAGGAAATGCACAGAAGACGTATAACAACGCAGTAAATGCAGTAAAACACGCTTCTACTGCTAAAGACTACACAGAGTTTACACAAAAACTTGAACAAGCTGGTTTTGCTGTGCCATTCCAATACGGCGGTAGACTACAAACTTTGTATAAAGCATATCAAGCTGGACAAATAAGCGATAAAGAGCTTGCGTTAGTCTTTGTTCCTAATGAAGAACGTAAGAATGTAGCAGGTAAAAAGCTTGCAAAACGTTTCGAAAATCTTGAATTTGACTCTGAGGGTAACATAATATCGTCTAGAAGGCCTAAAACGGCCCCAAATAAGCCCGTAGAGAGCACTTCTCCAGCAGAGCCTGCAGTTGTGCCACCTGCTGAAAAAAATACCATCAGCAGGGCTGATTTGGACGAGTCTGACACAATGACCAAATTCGTAGCAGATTGGATTGATCAAGATCCTAATGGTGGACAAGCCACTGTTGTTTCTTCTGATGGAAAAACAGCCACCGTTGAGTATTATACGAGAGATATCAATAATGAAAAAACAAAACGTACTGCTACTGTAAGACTTAAACAGCATTCGGACGATACTATTACTCCGGAAGGGCCTACAGAACCTCCTGTAGAAGAAAAACAACCCAAAAAGCAGTATATAAAACCCACAACAACGATTACAGCTAAACCTGCTCCAGAATCAACTAATGCGGGAACCGTAGAAGCTGTAGATCAAGTATTGCAAGACAATCCACAGCAGGCTGCTATAGATGCCATCATGAGTAAAATTGCAGCAGATAAAGCGGCTGTGAAAATAGACTTGCGTACTGGGCATGATTACTTTATTGAGGTTGGTGGCAAATTGGTGATGTACCCTCGTGTACACAGCATACTTGACCCACAATACCCAGATAGATCTACAAAGGTAAATAATAAACAGACGTTCTTAAATCAACTTCGTGCTGCCAGAAAAAATACAGAAGAGTGGAATAAACTTGCAGAAAAATTAGCAAAAGATCACAACAATCGTTGGCCAAATGAGGAGCCAGTTGATGTTTCTACATACATTAAATATGCTAAAGACAATCCTAATGAGATTGACGCAGTAGAAGAAGCTATAGCGGATTTATGTAGCAACGAAGATACGCATGTATCTGTTAAGTATGGTAATATTATCGATAGATTGTGCAGGGATTTCTTTGGAAACAGATTGATGGGATATTGGCAATATAAAGACGTAATGGATGAGAAGTTGTATTACAAAATACTACAACAATTAGACTCAATAAGACAAATTTATATTGCTAGAGGATGGAAACTTATAACAGAACCTGTATATTTGCATTCTGAGTTACAAGATGCACAAGGTAATATTGTGAGAGTTGCTGGAGAAACTGATATGATAGCAGTCGATAAAGACGGTAATTATCACATCATAGACTTCAAAACGGCATATAGAAAATTCGTACCAGAGATACTTGGAAGCGATAACAAAAAATATACATACGATCGTTTTTCTGAAGCGTTTCCTACAATTGAAAGCATGTCTGTTGAACCTAGAACAGCAAAGCGTACATATAGGCAGCAATATTCCAACCAGCTTACAATGTACAGTGTTATGGCTGAAGACAACTTAGACAGAAGTATTAAGTCGATATCGTTATTACCATGGCACTTGTCTTACGAATTAGACCCTTCTACAGTTTGGCTCAAAGATGCTACTAATTTCGAATCTGTAGTAAATCAAGAAGGTACTGATTATATAAGAGATGGCGAGAACACTCCTATTTAGAAACCTGTGCTTCTAGAATTGGATAAAACGTCTGATGTGCTTAACAGATTTACACCTCCAACTCAAGCTGAACCAGAAAAGACCGAAGCTGCAAATACTGTTGCATAGGGCGAAATAAGCGCTATGAGCGACGTTCTTGCAGAGGAGGCTGATTCTATCACGGACGACATTAAAAACGCAGCAGCGGGGCTTGTAGAGGCCCAAGATGCTGTAGTAGAAGGTGCTTAGAATACCGGAGATGCAAAAGCTCATGAAAATGCGCAAAAACAGTCTGAATAGAACGCTGCAGCAGCCCAAGAATTGCAACAAATCGCAGAACAATAGGCTACAGAAGCTGCGCAAGCAGAATTGAACGCAAAAGATGCTGAGACAAAAGCAGAACAACAAAAGCAAGAAGTTGTACAAGATTGGACTCAACATACTACTACTCATACACACACGCTTGACAATTCTATAGGCATCGAAGAAGCTACCGCCATAGACGATGCTTCGAAGAAACTTAAGTATGTTACAGGAGAACCTGATTTTGTAGCTAATTCAAGATTCATATTCGGTGTTACAAATATAAATGGGCAAGAAAAACTTACAGTATAGGTTGTATACAAAGGCGTTACATACCAACCTGTTACAATTAGCACAGCAAACAATCCTCTCGGTAGAAAATTTTATGGTAAAGTAAGGCGTGCATTAAGGTAGGCAAATTCAAAATAGGTTGTAGTGGCAACATCTGTAAAAAGAACTAGCGGTAGAATGCATGCCGGTACCGCGCATTTGATGACGGAAGCAGCTCCTGGACAAAAAGCATTAGTGTCTACCAAACGTGGCGAAGGAGAAGTATATTTATATGATGTACAACTTGGTCCACAATTCGGCCGTGTTACAGAGCAAGGTAATATGTACAGTGTCGTTGTTCCTGGAGTAAACGGTGGTGTGTACATGTTCAACAACAATATAGAAGGTCTTGCTGGCACATACGCAATGGTGCTAAACAGACACTTCTCGGAGAATGAAAAACAAGCTGTACCTATCAATATGCGCCATGCTAAAATGACCGAAGGAGACGCGGATCTTATTATAGATATTCTCAACGGTAAACATTCTGCAGACGGTTCTAAGATGCAAGCTGCTTTATCGAAACATTTTATAGATGGCAATGTAGATTATGGAATGACCAATCTGTAGGTACTTAACTTACTTATACAGGTAGGTCAACCAAAAGGAGCCCCTAGATTACATCTTGAGTTCGATACAATGAGCCCAGATGTAATACGTATAGTAGGTAAAGTAGAAGGTAGTGATATTACAGATAGATAGTTCTATTTGAATTCTGATACTGGCAGAGCGGCACTTAAGCAGTTCCTTACCTAGAGTGTAACCAAGCAGCTGAGCGACACTGTAATGTAGCACAGACTTGGTAAAAATACTACGTCTGCAACACAACCTTTCCACGGCATACTAAATTTTGTAAGAACTGCAAGCGGTCAACAGATGCTGCAACAGAAAGGCCAAATCCAATTTGGTAAGAGTAGTATCATATTCGATCTCGCAGATTTCAAAGATCCAGAGAATCCAAACGACAAGCTTGGTCTTACAGGTTTGGGATGGTACATGAAGAGAGGATTTATAGAGACGTTGTTTGATGGTATTGACGACACGTTGCTTGATTTCGACAATACTGCAGACGTACGTATTGAAGATGATAATCTTCCACCAGCCCCACCAGTACAACAAGTAGTCAATAATCCTGTTGAAACAGGTGTTGTAGAGGCAACTTCTGAAATGCAAGTTGATCAACTTCCTGACATATTTGATTATGACCAGAATGATTGGGATGTAGAAGGATTTGATAAGCGCATATCAAGACGCGAAAAGACTAACGGAACAATAAAAGAAGACGAAGCTAGAAAGAATCTTGAAAAAATCTTTGGTGAAAATGGTGTAAAAGTAGAATTTGTAGACAACGTGATTGCCATGATGCGCCGTGGGGCCAGAGTTGTTGGTAGATGTTACGCAGACTCTATTATACTTTCTAGAAGAGCTGACGCTGGTGTAGAATATCACGAAGCATTCCACAGAGTTGTAGAACTGTTGCTTACAGAAAAACAGAGGGCTAAAGTATATGCTGCATTTAGAAATGCTAAGAAAGGTAGAAAAAATCTGACAGACAGATAGATTGCAGAAGCTCTTGCTGATAATTTCATGTACTTTATGCAAAACAGACCTGCATTTAAGTTTACATTCAATCTAAAAAAGATGTTTACGCAGATCTCTGATTGGGTTAAAATGCTACATGATATCGGCAGCTTCAGACTTACATACTTGTATCTTGTCACAGCTAATGGCAGATTTAGAAACGTACAACCAACTGCAGAAGCGCAAGCTAGATTTAAAGCATTTGCTAAACACGGGCTTAACTTTACAAAACGCGGCACTGATTTACAACACACGTTAAACGAGCACCATTATCGTACCCTTGTAAAGAGTCTTACATACTTGTTCATGAATCCAGCCACACAAAAGATAGAGTGGACTGGTGCAAACATATCTGAGCTCAAAATAGACAAAGAAACAGCTATGAAGTCTCAGATATGGAAACAATGGATGGAGCCTATGGGTATGAAAGACGGCAAACCTGTTTATAGAGTACCATATGAGACCAGAGCTGCTTTACAAGAGATAATGGACAATTGGGATGCGGTACAACCAGATGTAGCATCTAAGATTGCCCAGTTCTCTACAGACTTCAAGGTTAAGTATGAGGATGCAAATCATACGCAATTAGATACTGCTGTGCCAGATGTACAAAACGAACTAGATGCAGAAGGTAATCTAAATGACGATGATCCTGCAAGTGCTGGAGCAGAAGCTACAGATGGACATATTAAGGCTTCGTATGAGTTTAATCCATTCAGTAGAGCTAGTGAGAAAGTCAAGTTCTTCTTTGCGGGTATTCCAGATTATACATTTGATGCAAATGGGAGAAAGCGTCCAGTGCTGAATGAATGTGGATTACCACAACTTATGTCTGCAACACAAGTATATGCAAGAATGCTCAACGATATGCATACCATTAAGGACGTAAATGAACTTCGTAGAGAACTTGCAAGACTTGGACAAAACGATTACATGTACGCTACTATTTCTAGACGTTTTGAACAATTGTATCAAGCTATTATACCGGAAAAGGGCAAAGAAGTTGATTATGACGCAGAACAGCTTATAGCGCAAATCACTCAAACTGTAAGACAGAATAAAAACGTGTTTGAAATTGCTAAGACCCGTAAAACAGATGAGGGATTTACAGTAGATATTATACCTTCCGACGCTGGTTATACTGCACGTAAATTTACAGAAGATTGGTCACAACAATTTGCTGCAGGTGCAGGATTATTTATTAAACAGAATGAACGTGGAGAATATGTAATGAAACAAGGCCTTACTCCTTGGGTGTTTACAACAGTGTATAGAATGTATGCTGGAAATAATAACCAGGGTGGCATGATACAGGCATTGTCTCCTACAAATCAGAATCCAACTTCTTTCAATCTAAACGGCGTAGAAATCGATATAAATAATCCAGAACACATAGATATGTGTAAACATCAGATTGTGCGCACATTGAGATGGTTTGGGATTAACTTCGAAAAAGAAGCACTCGATTATACATTGGTCCATAAGTATGGCGGTAAGGGAGCTAACGAACTCTATTAGTTCTTGACAGATACTAAATTTGGCGGATTTAAGAGTTTCTTAAACCTTGTAAGTTCGTTGAATTATAATGAAACTCTCAACCTCGAAGGCAATACGGTTCCATTCTTACACAAGCGTAATGGTGATCCTGTACAAGTAGACGAGATGTTCTCTTACAACGGATTTGTCAAATCTCTTGCAAGTCGTAAATATGCATATAGACATTCGTTCGATCAAATGAGCGTACTTGCTACAAATAATAAGCAATTCTACGAGATGTCTGAAAACAACTTCTTAACAGACAGATTATTCGAGATGCAGACGGATCCTAATGAATTAGCCAGCGCTAAGGCAGACCCATACATCTATGTAGAAGAAGAGCAACTTGTAGGAGAGAACTCTAAATACGGCAGCCTTATTGTAGAACACATAGACGAAGGTAAAGGACCGTTGGAAATCGCTACGTTGATCGGATTTAGTAGTTATGAAGCTGGTGCAGACGATGTGGATTATGCTCAGATGAGTGCTCGAGAAGATTACATTGCTAAATTCTCGGCATTGCTTTCAGGTAGAATGATATTCCCAACACAGTCTGATAAAAAGACTTGGGGATATGTTAAAGGTCTTATGCTTCCTGGATTAAACTTTAATAATCTGGCAGAAACAATGCCTACTAAGAAAGGCAGAATTGTAAGCGATGCAGTACTTGATAGACTTATAGCTTATGCTAAAACAGAAGATGCTGCAATTAGTAGATTCTTAGAAGAACACGATAGTATTCCAGAAGAACAGCGAATAGAAAACTACGATGAAGGATCTGAAGTAGAAGAAACGCTCGCTACTGGAGAGAAAGTAAAGCATCGTGTATTACAAGGCGGTAGATATAGTGCATTGCTTGGTGTGTGGGACGGAGATACATTCATAGAGTTCAATAGATTGTTCGACGAAAACGGTGTATATCAAGACGAAAGAATGTGTCAGCAGCGTGCTCATGAATATTTCTTCAGTAAATCTCCTGAGGAACAGAGAGATATAATGAACACAATTCTGTTGAAGCAAACAGAACAAGAGCTCGAATATATTTGTGAACTTGGTCTCATTAATGGTGTGCCAAAACAAAAGACCGATGATTCTAACATGCTTGCATATAAGAATATTGGTCTAGACTATCGTAAAGTAGACGCTGTATATAATCTTCTTGCTGCTGCTTATCCTAATGGTGATCAAGAAAGATTAAGAAGAACAGCTCTCATGATGGTTGTTGGAGATGTTGTTGCTAAAGGCATTGTTTCTATGAACGAGTACGAAAGAGTTTTCTGCGGTCAACCTTCATTCTTTAAATTTAAGTATGACGAAGAAGGGCATTTGATTAATCGTACTGACG
>Ga0256406_1000259_pt1 | contig 100260 bp, 77 predicted proteins | sample RumenRJG_03DNA_FD_185986 | JGI IMG/M metagenome (GOLD analysis project Ga0256406, IMG submission 185986) | Bovine rumen microbial communities from Lethbridge, Alberta, Canada - RJG_03 | ecosystem: Host-associated > Mammals > Digestive system > Stomach > Rumen | place: Canada: Alberta...
CAGACAGGATTGTCAGATAGTCGTTCTCATCTGCCTGCATCCATTTCGCCACTGATCTTTTGGTAAAGCCTTCCGGCAGCAGACCTTCGAAATAATTCTTCGTCTCTTCTGGAGAAAATGCCTCTTCTCGGAGCGGAAGACTGAGGGACACAGGGATTGCGCCGTCTGTATCAAGCCAGGCCCTGTCGTAACAAAATACGGCATCGTGGATCCCGCTGCCTTCGATTGTTCCAACTCTCGTCTGCCTGCCGTTTTTTTCAATGGATACCAGTAATTTTTTCATAAATTAAGATGCTCACCTCTCTGACAGAAAAATGTTCAGCCCCAGCAGACCAGCTATCATCATGGCTTTGCCAAGCTCTGTGGTGCTCTTGCCATTTTCCAGGTCAGAGATGAAGCTGGCACTGATTCCGGTTATTTCAGAGATATTTTTCTGCGTGTATCCAAGGTCTTTTCTTCTGTCATGTACCGCTTTTCCAAAGTCGGCCGGATCCTTGATCCGGATTGTATGATTATCCATTTCAGTCTGTCTCCGTGCGTATAGCCGAACGGCAATATCCGGCTTTTATAAAACGAAAAATAGCCGTTCGACGATATTCTTCTGTATCAGCTTGAAGTATAGTCGATCGCCTATATTCAGTCAAGGCGCATTTGCATGCCTGATTTCTTCAGCTGCTGTTCACTGAAAAGCCGGTTGTAAAGCCAGATAAAACGGCCGACTCCGATCATAGCTGCAACTGTGCCGATACCTACCAGACGGGCTTCTGCCCCAAGACTGATTATACAGGTCAACGCTGTACAACTGATATCAAAAATATTTTTTACATTGCCAGGTTTCCAATTCCATCGATCTGCTATTGCCTGGACAATACCATCACCTGGATTGGGAACAAGTCTTGCATTTAGATTCATCGCTGCCCCGATACCCGTTAATGCAATCCCGCTGATCAGGCATATGATCCGTGCCGGTATGAATACAGCATCCGGCAGCAAGGCTCCGAATACATTGAATAATTGCGGCGGCGCATTCTCGTGACTTCAGTCGTGAGTTCACTTATTCCCTCTCTTTCATCTGTTTCTGAAATATGCTATCATAGGAACGATTTTGAGACCCCCGGTGGCTGATGAGGTGCCCGGGGCGATACAGCAAATTGCGCATTGTCCGTAAATAAAGGATTTTAAGGAGAAACAGAAAAAGATGAAATTGGGAATCGTCGGGTTACCGAATGTCGGAAAATCTACATTATTTAATGCTCTCACGCAGGCAGGTGCTGAGATGGCGAACTATCCGTTCTGCACAATCGATCCGAATGTCGGTGTCGTTGCCGTGCCGGATGAGAGACTGAAACTGCTGGGAGATTTCTTCCATTCAAAGAAGGTTACGCCTGCTGTCATTGAATTTGTCGACATTGCGGGTCTGGTAAAGGGCGCGTCAAAGGGCGAGGGCCTCGGCAACCAGTTCCTGGCAAACATCCGTGAGTGCGATGCCATTGTTCATGTGGTCCGCTGCTTTGACGATCCGAATGTGATCCATGTGGATGGAAGCGTGGATCCGGTCAGAGATATTGAGACGATTGATCTCGAACTGATTTTCGCTGATCTGGAGGTTCTGGAGAGAAGAATCTCGAAGACGACGCGCGCGGCGAGGATCGGAGACAAGGCTGCCATCAAGGAACTCGAGATGCTGAACAAGCTGAAAGAGCATCTGGAGAATGGCAAAGACGCCATTTCCTTCGACATGAGCGAATATAAGGATGACGATGAGGTACAGGCTGCTTTTGGTGAGCTGAATCTGCTGACGGCGAAGCCTGTCATTTATGCGGCCAATGTCAAGGAAGATGATCTGGCGAATGACGGGGATACGAACCCGCATGTACAGGCCGTGAGAAAAATAGCTGCGGAGAAGGGCAGCGAGGTGTTTGTTGTCTGCGCGGAGATAGAGGCGGAGATGGCTGATATGTCTGAAGAGGATAAGCAGATGTTCCTCGATGAGCTCGGCGTGAAATCTTCCGGTCTCGACAAACTGATCCAGGCCTCCTACCGCACGCTGGGACTGATGAGCTTCCTGACTGGCGGAGAAGATGAGACGAGAGCGTGGACGATCAAGATCGGCACGAAGGCACCGCAGGCCGCCGGCAAGATCCATACGGATTTTGAGCGCGGTTTCATCAAGGCGGAGACGATCAATTACAAGGATCTGCTCGCATCAGGTTCCTATGCAGCAGCCCGCGAGAAAGGACTTGTCCGCATGGAGGGCAAGGACTATGTGGTGCAGGATGGCGATGTCATCATCTTCAGATTCAATGTGACCTGATGATTTCGACAGTAATGCTGGATGTTGTTAACAACGCAGTCGGTTTAATACAGTATTGCGGCGGCTTGTATGATACGTTGGTTACCTGATGCGCTGAAGGATGGCATGATCTTCAGATGACAGGTGACATGAATAACGGATATCGGATCACGGAAGTACACGAGGTGTGCTTCCGTGATCTGTTTGTATAAGTGTTTCGAATCGCAGGTAAGCTTATTGCTCGCGGAGCATGTATAAGAGTATGTATTTCGGGAAGGGCAAAGCGTGGAGCCGTTCTGATTTATACAGTACTGAGGTATCGTGATGCGCACAAAGCCTCCGGTTTTCATAAATTACGTCACACAAATTACACAAAAATTAAATTTGGCACAGTTGCTTTTGAAGAAATGTTGTGATAATATTATGAAAGTATTAAGAAATGCGGAACGGGAATGTGACATCTTTGGTTGGCATTTCGTTATATGGAGGTATGCATGAAAAGAAAATTTACCGGCCTGACGGCCATCGGTCTTTCCGCTGCCATGCTCGTGGTACAGCCGCTGAGCGTATATGCGGATGAGGATTCCGATATTGCTTATATCCAGTCACAGCAGGATGAGACAAACAGTGATCTGGCGGATCTGGAAAATCAGATCACCGATCTGGAAAATCAGAAGCAGGCGATCACTGATCAGATTGACAGTTATAATTCCCAGCTGGTGACGACGATAGCGAGCATCAATTCACTTGATGATCAGATCACACAGCAGGAAGCGGACATTAAGCAGACGGTACAGGATCTGAAGAACGCACAGCAGAAACAGAATCAGCAGAAAGAGGGCATTTCCAAGCGTATCAAATACCTCTATGAGGAAGGCGATAACGGCGGATGGGCTTCCCTGCTGCTGTCTGATGCAAACCTCGGTCTTGTTATGAACGGCGAGGCGGATGTACAGTCTCTTTACAATTACGACCGTGATGAGCTCGCTTCCTATACAGAGACGACGAATCAGATCGAGCAGCTGAAACAGCAGGAGCTTGATCAGAAATCTTCTCTTGAGGTCATGAAGAAAGAGCAGGAGGCCGGCAAGGCACAGCTGGAGGATCTTCTGAGCCAGGCACAGGCGCAGTCCGATGATTATGATCAGCAGATCAGCAACGCCAACGATCTGGCGGCACAGTACCAGGCGCTGATCGAGGAACAGAACCAGAAGATCGCTGAGCTGGAGCAGCAGAAGGCTGAGAAGGAAGCTGCAGCGAAGGCAGCCGCAGAAGCAGCGGCAAAGGCAGCGGCAGAGACAAAACAGGCTGTCAGCACACAGCAGGCGGCGTCCACAGGTTCCGGTACGACATCGGGAACAGCTTCGACAGGATCCGGATCGGGTTCAGCATCGAATACTTCGACAGCAAACAATACCGCATCAAACAATACGGCATCCAGCACAGGTTCCAATGCATCGACATCGGGTAACACGTCAACGGATTCGGGATCTTCGAGTGTAAGCTATGATGCATCCACAGGAGCACAGATCGTCGCTTATGCAGAACAGTTTATCGGCAACCCTTATGTATGGGCCGGCAATTCTCTGACGAACGGATGCGACTGCTCCGGTTTTGTTCAGCAGGTATTCCTGCACTTCGGTATCAGCCTTCCGAGAACATCCTATGCGATGGCTTCTTCAGGCACTGCAGTTTCCTATTCGGAAGCACAGCCGGGCGACATCATCGTATATCCGGGTCACGTAGGTATCTATATCGGCGGCGGACAGATCGTCAATGCAGCCAACGAGCAGCTGGGTATCTGCATCAGCAGCGCAACACATCAGACGATCCAGACCGTCAGACGGCTGGTATGATGATCGGGCAAAGAAACAGGTCCTCAGAAAATCTGTATGGAGTATAATTTATTATAAAAGAGAACGTCCGGTCACGATGTGTGACCGGGCGTTCTCTTTTTACTTTGTAGAAACGTCCGGCTCATCCTCTTCAAAGGATTTATCGTTGTCCCAGTCGAGGTGCAGCGTCCTTTTCAGAACCGTGGCCACCGCCAGATCACCCATGACATTGACACAGGTGGCGCCCATATCAGCCAGTGTATTGACGGAAATATAAACGCCGAGGATCTGATTCACCGGCAGTCCTGCGATCGGTGCGAGAGCAGCGAAGGCTGCAATCGCGCCTCCGGGTACACCGGGTGTACCGATGCTGAGCAGAACGTTGCAGGCGAGTACGGTGATCATGGTGCCGATGCTGAGCGGCGTATTCGTCGCGGAAGCAAAGAAAGTGATCATGAAGGACATCAGGATGGAAACGGCGTCCATGTTTACGGTTGCACCGAGCGGCAGCGTCAGCGAAGAGATTTCATCCGGAATGCCGAGATTGTTATGTGCACACTCCATGGAGAGCGGCAGCGTGGCGCTGGATGAGCAGGTGCCGAAGGCGTTCAGAGCGGCCGGTGCTATACCTTTGAAAAATTTCCTTGGGCTGAAGTGACCGAACAGTTTGACGATACCGCCATAGACAATCAGCGCATAGAGGAAATATGTGATGTAAAGCGTGAGCATAACCTCTCCGAGCTGGATCATCGTGCTGATGCCATTGGTGTACATGACGGTTGCGATGCAGCAGAATACACCGATAGGCGTGATGTACATGATCTTCGTGACGATCAGGACGGAAATCTCATTGACGGCATTGATGACGTCAACAAGGGGCTTTGCTTTTTCGCCGACGGACAGGCAGGCGAGCCCGACAATAACGGCGAACACCAGAATCTGCAGCATGTTGCCGTCTGTGAATGCCGTAATGGGATTGGCGGGGATCAGGTTCTCCAGCGTGTCCACCAGTCCTCCGAAGGTCGCTGCTTCGACGTCTGTATCTGTTGCCGTGATGACCGCACCCTCACCGAGGTGAAGGAGTTTGGGAAGAAACAGACCGATTGCGGAAGCAAGGGCCGTGGTGCCGGTAAACCAGAGAATGGAATGCAGGCCGATCTTACCCGTGCGCGATATGCTGTTGATGCCCATAATGCCCATGACAAGGCTGCAGAACACGAGCGGATAGATCATCATGCGCAGGGCGTTCATATAGATGTTGGCGATGACGGATAAAACGTCATACAGCCACTCCGGCATGATCAGACCGATAAAGAGACCGGCAAGAAGGCCGATCGTGATCCATAGTGTGATGTTGAACTTCTTTTTCTTCTCTTCGCCGGCGGCCGGATTTTCCGTCTGCGCGGCTTTTACTGTTTCCTCTCCCATTTCTCCCACCTCATTTCCTTTGTTTGCCATATGTTGTATGTACACAGCCTGGTTGATGAATTACATGATATAGGTGTCATAAGTATGATAACCGAATCCATTAGCCATTCACCCACTTCTGCACAAGTGCAACGCAGGTGATGTTTTTTGAAACTTTTATGACTGCCCGGCAGAGCGATGCAGCCTTGTCTGCACCCAGTAGGCGCCCATGGACTGTCCCGGTTTCTTTGTCACCTCATCGTTCAGATAATGTTCGAGGCCGACCGATGCAGGTTTCCAGTTTTCCTCGGATGCCATGTCCGGGAATTCCACTTCGGCGTACCAGAATTCCGTGTCAGTACCGGCGTCCACATGATTTACCTCAAGCCGGAGTCCGTCCGGCAGACGGTAATCGCGTCGTGTCTTGGGGATGAGCGGGAGACCGACCAGGTCCTCCAGCTCGTCAAATTTTTCTCTGGGAATGGCAAGCTCGATCTCTTTTCGCGCCACAAGACCATGCGATTTAAAACACAGAATATAGCTGGTATCTCCGCCGCTGACGGCCTCTTCGCGAATCCGTACGGTGGGTTCGACACTGATGTAACCCTGCCGCATGAACTGCTCCCGGATCAGCGGAAGATCAGCCTCCGGCCAGCCGCTGACCATCCATTTTCGTTCAATTTCCATAGGCAGCTCCCGTAAATACTATTAAAGTGATATGTTTTAACTATTTTACACACTGCGCATGAGCAATGCAAGATATAGCGATAGAACAATGTGTCCGGAAAGCCCAGAGATACAGATACCTCCAACCCGCAACCATCCACAGACGCCGGTGGTTGGCGAGTACGAGCGAAGCGATGGACGATTTTGCGCGGGCAGTGAGCCACATCCACACACGAAGTGTGTGAGTGTGGCGAACGCCGCGACAGTGTGAGAAACCCAGCGGAGCTGGTTTCTCACACTTACCACCGTTGCGTCGAGGACGAGCGAAAGCGTGTTGCGGGTGGAGGTATCTGTATTCTGCTGAAGTGGATAAATACTCCTCTTTACTTGCGCCCCGCGACAGGATAAGCGTATAATCGTTCTGTTCGTAAAAAGGAACCGGCGATGCGCCGGAGAATATATTTTTTCAGGAGAGTTTCTATGAGCAATAAACTGCGTACTGCTGCCGCCGTCGGCATCTGCAAGGCTGCCCGCGGCGCGCTCCGCCTGCTGCACAGGGGCGGGACGACGACGCCGGGGAAGCTGGCGATGAAGGTTGACAGCAATATTCTGGAGACCGTGTCAGCCGGCATGGATATCATTGTAGTGACCGGCACGAATGGAAAAACAACCACATCCAATATGATCGAGCATGCGCTCACGGCTTCGGGCCATGACACGCTGGCCAATAAGTCGGGCGCGAATCTGCTGCCCGGCGTAACGGCGGAGTTCACGTCCCATGCGACCGCCGGTGGCAGACCGAAACAGCATTACGCGGTGATCGAGTGTGACGAGTCGGCACTGAAGCAGGTCGTGCCGAAAATACACCCCCGCGTGATCCTCGTGACCAATCTGTTCCGCGATCAGCTCGACCGGTACGGCGAGGTCATGCACACGAGAGACGAAATCAGAAAAGGAATTGAAGCCTGCCCCGATGCCATTCTCTGTCTGAATGCAGACGACTCGCTGGTTGTATCGCTGGCGGACCATGTGCCGAACCGCGTCGTCTATTACGGTATCGATGTGCCGGTCGGTGATCAGAAGGAAGCGGAGATTTCCGACGCACGTTACTGCATCCGCTGCGGTGCAGAATATGAATACACCTATCACACGTATGCACATCTGGGTGGCTTTCACTGTCCGAAGTGCGGCTACAGCCGCCCGGCGACGGACGTGGCTGTGACAGCCATCGAAAAAACAGCGATGGCCGGCAGCGATGTGCAGATGCGGATCGGCAGCGATATCTGCAACGTGCATGTGGGACTTCCCGCTGTCTACAATATTTACAATGCGGCGGGCGCTGTGGCTGCCTACACAGCGGCCGGTTTTGACAGGCAGGAGATTTTCCGCGGGCTGGCAGATGTGCACAGCAGCTTTGGACGTATGGAGACCTTTGATCTGGACGGAACGCATGTGCAGATGATCCTTGTAAAAAATCCTGCCGGATGCAACCAGGCACTGGCCTACATTGCAGGCACCGGTGAAGATTATACGGCGGTTTTCTGCCTGAACGACCGGACGGCAGACGGACATGATATCTCCTGGATATGGGACGCCGATTTTGAATCTGTCTGCGGGGATCTGCATATGGTCAGCGTGATGGTAACCGGCGACCGCGCGGAGGATATGCTGCTGCGTCTGAAATACGCAGGCCTCGGAAACCGTCCGGCTGAGATCGTCAGAACAAACAGCGAACTGATCGACAGGATGAAACAGAGCAGCCTGCCTGTTTTTGTTCTTCCTAATTATACGGCTATGCTCTCCCTGCGTGCTGATCTGAGCACCATTACAGGTAAGGGCGCTTTCTGGCAGGGCTGATACAGGAGAAAATATCATGGAAAAGCTGAAAATCTGTCACCTCTATCCGGAGGTGCTGAACTTATATGGAGACCGGGGAAATATCCGCTGTCTGGAACGCCGTCTGGAATGGCGCGGCATGCAGGCGGAGGTCACGCGCGTGGGTATCGGTGATACAGATGACCTGACTGCCTACGATCTCTTCTTTATAGGAGGAGGTCAGGATTTTGAACAGGAAGTACTCCTGCAGGACCTCGGTACGGGCAAAGGGGACAGCATCCGCTCGGCTGTCAAAGACGGAAAGGTATTCCTCTGCATCTGCGGCGGCTACCAGATGATGGGTAATTACTACGAGACCCATGATGGTATAAAATGTGAATTCCTCGGCGCCGTGGATTTCTATACAAAAGGCGGCGATACAAGGATGATCGGGAACTACGCCTTTGAGCTGGAGCAGTCATCCGGTGGCAGTACAGTTGTCGGATTCGAGAATCACAGCGGCCGCACATACCTCGGCAGCGGCGTCAGTTCGCTCGGCCACGTCCTCAAAGGCTACGGCAACAACGGCACAGACGGCACAGAGGGCTGCCGCTATCTCAACGTTTACGGTTCCTACAGCCATGGCCCGGTCCTTCCCAAAAATCCCGCGTTCTGCGACGAACTGATCGCTACAGCCATCGGCCGCAGGACAGGAAACCGGCCGACTCTTGCGCCCATCGACGACAGCATCGAGCTGCAGGCGCACGACACCGTCCTCCAGCGCGTCCTCAATGGAACGGCGGGAAGAGAGGATTAAATTACATGTAAATTACGGAAGCCTTCCATATTATTTTCGACTGGGCATTCGACAAAATACAGGTGCTTCTGATCCGCAACCATCCGCAGACGCCGGTGGTTGGCGAATCCGAGGCGAAGCCGATGGATGAGCTTACCACCGCTGCGTCGAGGACGAGCGAGAGCGTGTTGCGGACAGAAGTACCTGTATTTACTTATTGACATTTCACGCAGATGTGCTATCCTTTGCTTAATTTCTTTTAAAATCTAGTTTTCCGGTAGGAAATATTGAAATAAGGACGGAGGATAACGACATGCACACACCTCTTCGTTATCAGGCTACGGAATTCGACTGCGGCCCAACCGCGATCCTGAATGCCGTGTCATTTCTTTTTCCGACGGAGGAGGTTCCTCCGGAATTTGTGAAGACAATCTATCAGTATACGCTGGATGACGTGAATGACCTCGGCATGCCCGGCAGGATGGGGACATCGCCGTCGGCGCTCCGCCATCTCACGGAGTGGTTTGACCGCTATCAGATCCGGACGGGCTATCCGATGCACTGTGAATTTTATACGGACAAAGATGTGAGTCTGAAAAAGGATTCACCCCTCATCAGCTGCCTGGAACAGGGAGGGGCTGCCGTGGTCAAGTGTATTCTCGAATGTGAACATTATGTCACGCTGACGGGGATCGATGATGAATATGTACACGTGTTTGATCCGTATTACTGGGATATTGATTTCGGCAAGAAGGGGATCATCAGGGTCGAGGACCGGCCACGTGAGATGAACCGGAAAATTTCCAGAAGCATCATGGACTGTGTGGATATGTGTGATTACGCTTTCTGCAGGGAAGAGGACCGCACAGCCATGTTGTTTTATAAAGAGGGCAAGGGACCAAATTTCAGCTCGCAGTAAATGCGGGCCCGGGGAGCAGTTCTTCAGACAGGACTGCGGAAGGAGGAAAAGTGATAAGAAAGCGTATGGCAAAAATTACGTCGGCTGCTCTGGCTGCCGTTATGGCGCTTGGACTGTCCGCCTGCGGCAGCAGTACGGGAACGACGACAGCCACATCGGCAACTGGCAGTACTTCAGAAGCGGTTTCATCGACGTCTGCTGCGAACATTGAGACCGGAGACGATATCATCAACATTGCTTTTACCGATACCGTCGGAACGCTGAATCCGCTGAACATGAACTGGAATTTCATCAACCTGTATGCGACGAGCATGGAGTTCCTTCCGCTGGTGCAGACCAATGATAATTATGATGTGGACTATCTGCTGGCTGAGAGCATTACAACGGACGACAACCAGACGTTCATAATCAAGATCCGCGACGATGCCAAATGGTCAGACGGAGAGCCGGTGACGGCCGATGATGTGGTATGGACGATGATGAAGTTCACGAGCCCGGCTGTGGCCAACCCGAACTTCGATTTCACACCTTTTGTCGGCATCAATGATGACGGAACCTCACCGGAAGGCGCGGAGGATGTCGAGGGCATCAAGGCAGTCGATGACAAGACCGTGCAGCTGAAGGTCAAGGATCATATGAATCTGAAGACGCTTCTGAATAACTGCATCACATGGCTCTGCATCCTTCCGAAGCACGCACTGGAGGATACACCGGATGACCAGCTTCTCACAAGCAGCTGGTTTGAGAAGCCGGATGTGGTTTCCGGCGCATATTTTGTGACCGACTATGATTTCTCACATTATGTGTCCTATACAGCGAATGACAACTACTTCCTCGGTGCGCCTTCGATCAAAAATGTGAACTTCCGCATTATGGACGGTTCGGAGATCCTTTCCGGACTGCAGTCCGGTGAGCTGGATATGGTACATCCTTCCTGCTCGATTCCGGCAGAGGACCGCGATGCGGTGGAGAAGCTCGAGGGATTTGATGTGGAGTACACCAAGCCGATCACCAACCAGATGACATTTTTCAACACGAGCAAGGTGACAGACGCGAGAGTACGTCAGGCCGTTGTTTACGCCATTGACCGTGACACGATCGTACAGCAGCTGCTGAAGGGCCATGGTGAGGTGACAGACGGATTCATCTGCTCTGAGAGCCCGTATTACAATGCGGACAAGACGAAGATCACCTATGATCCGGACAAGGCGAAGGAACTTCTGCAGGAAGCCGGATGGGACAGCTCCCAGACACTCCAGTATTACGTGAGCTCCAATGATACTATTGCGGTACAGGCAGCACAGCTTGTTCAGCAGTATCTGGCACAGGTAGGCATCACCTGCAAGATCAATACCGTTGATTTTGATACGCTGACCGGACAGATCGCGGGATCTGACGACGAGGATATGTTCTCCGTGCAGTACACGATCACACCGAACGACTACTGGGCAGATGAGAACAGCCTGATCAACGTACCGGATTCCAGCTGGTCCGGCGGATATGTCAATGACGATATCAGCAGCTGGCTTGATCAGACGCAGGAGACAACGGACGAAAATGAGCTGAAGACGCTTTACAACAAGATCGACGAACAGGTCATCGCCGATACACCGGTATTCCCGATGTACTTCCTGAGCAATCTGGGCGTTGTGAGCAACCGCGTGGACGGAGCAAAGATGACGTTCTACGGTGCCTTCGACAATATCCAGGACTGGAAGATTGTATCCTGATCAATGGATAGCCGGGACTGGGAAATGATGTCCTGAAAAATGTGCATGGCAGCGGGCTTTTCACTGGCTTTTTTGTCATAATTCACTAAATTCATTTTCAGCCCTGTTGTATACTGGACGGCAGTACGGAAATTGCATAGAATAGATAAGATGTGTTGGGGAGCGCAGACGTGAGTTATGCGCTCCCTTACGTTTTATACGCGGGCAGTCAGCCTTTATCATACTTATGACACCTGTGTCATGTATGGTTATCGTGTGACGAGGTGGGTCAAATGCGTGTCAACGGGACGAAATCCGTGAAGCACGTTCTGACTGTTATTCGCGGACAGAGAAATGGTGGCAGCCGGAGAGGCGTAGCAATGGATGACAGGATACTGGATGTACAGGATCTGCGTGTGGTTTTTCAGACGGATTTCGGTAAGCGGACGGTGACGGATGATATCAGCTTTCACGTGGACCGCAACGAGATGCTCGGCGTTGTCGGGGAATCCGGATGCGGAAAAAGCGTGACGAGCATGGCCGTGATGGGACTGCTCCCGAAGAACGGAAATGCAGAGAAGGGCCGGATTATTTTTGAAGGCAGGGATCTGCTGAAGCTGAAGCCGCGCGAACTTGATCAGATTCGGGGCAAGGACCTGACGATGGTGTTTCAGGATGCGCTGGCAGGTCTTAACCCTGTTTTTACCGTCGGAAATCAGCTGACGGAACAGATCCGGGCGCATGAGCATATCTCACGCGCGGAAGCGGAAAAGCGCGGCACGGAGATCCTCGGCAGAATGGGGATCCCCGATCCGGCGCAGGCCATGAAAAAATATCCGCACGAAATGTCCGGCGGCATGCGGCAGCGCGTCATGATCGCCATGGCACTCGCCTGCGGGCCGGAACTGATGATCGCCGATGAGCCGACGACGGCGCTGGATGTGACGATTCAGGCACAGATTATGCAGGTGATCCGGAAGGCGCGTCAGGAGCTTCACATGTCCGTGCTGCTGATCACCCATGACATCGGACTCGTGGCGCAGAATGCCGATCGCGTGATGGTCATGTATGCGGGGCAGATCATTGAGGAGGCACCCGTGCGGGCACTGTTCAGCCGTCCAATGCATCCGTATACGCAGGCACTGCTGGCTGCGGCACCGGGCATCGATGACAGTGAAGACAGGCGGCTCGCATCAATTCGCGGTACGGTACCGCAGCAGTATGATGAGATCCGGGGATGCCGTTTCCGCGACCGCTGTCCTTATGCGACGGAAGCCTGCGGCGAACCACAGGCATTTCGTGAGCTGGATGCACAGCATTTCGTCAGGTGCTGGCGCGCCGGCGACACAACTGTGACGTCGGACAGGGTGACGGCAGGATGAGAAACTGTGACACTGCTTATGATATGGGTGTTTATTGTATAAGTCCGAGAGCACGAAGTGCGAAGCAACACGTATACTTATACAGTATGCGGTACTGCTTGTAGTATTGTGATTAATGCAGAACAGTGTGCAGTAATATTTGCAAACAGGAAATATGCCATGATCTTCTGGGTGACATGGCAGGAGGAATACATTGACTGAAAAACAGGAAGTAAAGGGACAGGAGCCTCCGGAAGGGAAGCCGGCATCGCAAAGCAAAGAAAAACAGCAGCCGCTACTCTCTGTCAGGGGACTGCGCAGATTATATAAGGAAGAAAGCCCGAAACTTTTCGCCAGACCCGGTTATGTGCACGCGGTAGATGGCATAGATTTCGACATCTGGCCGGGGGAGACATTCGGGCTGGTCGGTGAATCCGGCTGCGGCAAGTCGACAACCGGACGTCTCATTGCCGGGATCGAAGAGCCGACGGAGGGGACTGTATTTTACCGGGGAAAAGATCTTTACCGTATGAGTCGGGAAGAGAAGAAAAGCATCCGGACGCAGATCCAGATGATCTTTCAGGATTCCTACGCTTCACTGAATCCGAGAAAAAGAATCTACGATATCCTCTCAGAGCCGATGCTCTATCACAAAATCGCTGACAGGGAGCACGTGGCGGCACGCATTGACGAGCTGCTGGAGATGGTCGGTTTGCCTGAGAATGCAAAAAGACGTTACCCGAATGAGTTTTCGGGCGGGCAGCGTCAGAGAATTGCCATCGCCAAGGCGCTGTCGCTGAATCCCAGTCTGATCATCTGTGATGAACCGGTATCGGCACTGGACATGTCGATTCAGGCGCAGATCCTTAATCTGATGAAAGATCTGCAGGACGAGCTCGGTGTTTCCTATCTGTTTATCGCGCACGGTCTCGGTGCCGTCCACTATATCAGTCACAGGATCTCCGTCATGTATCTGGGGAAGATCGTGGAGACCGGCCCCGGGCGGGAAGTTTTCAGTCACCCGGCACATCCGTATACGAAGGCACTGATCTCCGCCGTTCCCATCGCAGATCCTTCAAAGCCCAATGATCCGAACGCCATTCCGTCGGGTGAAGTTCCGTCGGCAGTCAATCTGCCGCAGGGATGCCGCTTTGCATCGCGGTGTCCGTTTGCAGAGGACAAATGCAGGCAGACGGAGCCTGAATTGAAACTGATCGCATCTGCAGGTCAGGATGGGAAAGGACTGACGGAACATTTGGCGGCGTGCTTTTATGCGGCGGGGGAACTGTGATGGCTAAATACATTTTGAAAAGAGTGCTGATCGCACTGATCGTTCTGTTTGGTATTACGATCATTGATTTTGCCATCATGAGCCTGATCGGAAACCCGATCGAGCTGATGAGCGGCGGACCGAAGGTCTCCGACGCCATGCTGGCGCGCAGGGCGGAGAGCATGGGACTCGACAAGCCTGTCATCGTGCAGTATTTCAACTGGCTCGGCGCAGTACTGCACGGGGATTTCGGTTATTCCTATACGGATTATCTGCCGGTAAGCAACAAGATCATCAGTCATCTCGGACCGACGCTGATCCTCACGGTATCAGCGCTGATCCTCAGCCTGATCATCGCTGTCGCTGGCGGCATCTACAGTGCCACGCATACGCACAAAACGAGCGATTACGTGGTCGTGACACTCTCGTTTCTCGGACAGAGTATCCCGGGATTTTTCCTGGCTCTTGTGCTGATCTACCTGTTTTCAGTGAAGCTCGGATGGCTTCCGTCCAATGGCATGCGGCAACTCGGGACGGAGGGGACAGGCGTCGACATCCGGTACCTGATCATGCCCTGCATCACGCTCGCCGTCAGTATGGCCGGAAGGAATATCCGGTATATCCGTTCTGCCATGCTGGAGATCCTGAACAAGGATTACCTGCGGACGGCGCAGGCGCGCGGCATCGGGCAGCGCAGAGTGATATGGAAGCATGCTTTTAAAAATGCCCTGATCCCGATCCTCACGGTCATCGGTATGGAGATTCCCGGTCTTTTCGGCGGGTCGATCATCATCGAGCAGGTCTTTTCCTGGCCGGGACTGGGACTTCTGACCATGAATGCGGTGCTGACAAGGGATTACCCGGTGATCATGGCCGTATGTCTCCTGTCTGCCGTCGTGGTTCTGGTGGCCAATCTGGTGACGGATATTCTTTACGCGGTCGTTGATCCGACAGTTCGTCTGGGCGGAAAGGGGGCGGTCTGATCATGGAAGAGAGTTATCTGAAATCGGTGATCCGACGCTTCCGCTATCATAAGGCCGGCGTCATCAGCTTCTGGATCGTCGTGGTCATTGCCGCACTCGCCATTCTGGCACCTGTGATCGCTCCGTATGCGCCGGATGCCATTAATCCGGAGTTTTCCGCGGCACCTTCCGCGGCACACTGGCTCGGCACGGATCAGATCGGAAGAGATGTGCTGTCAAGACTGCTGTACGGCACGCGGACATCACTTCTTGTCGGTGTGGCGGCAACGCTGATCTCAACGGTGATCGGTGTCCTGCTCGGTCTTCTGGCCGGCTATGTGGGCGGTGCTGTGGATCAGATCATCATGCGTATTACCGATATGGTGATGAGCTTTCCGTATATCCTTCTGATCCTCGTCGCCAGCGTTATTTTTAAACCGGGCCTGAACAGCATCATCCTGATCCTTGGATTTGTGGACTGGCCGGGCGTGGCAAGGCTGGTGCGCGGTGATGTGCTGTCGCTGAAGGAGAGAGAATTCGTGCAGGGCAGCCGGATCGCCGGCATGACAAAAAGCTATATCATGTTTTCCGATATCCTGCCGAACGTCATGGGAGACATTCTCGTTTTTGCCACGACGGTTATGGCAACGTCAATTCTCGATGAGGCGGCGCTAAGCTTCCTCGGACTCGGCATTCAGCCCCCGATGGCCAGCCTCGGCAATATGCTGAACGGCGCTGAATCGGTGACGGTGCTGACGACGATGCCGTGGCTCTGGGTAAGCCCGGGTCTCCTGATCATCGTACTTGTCGTCAGCGTGAACTTTGTCGGCGATGCGCTGCGCGATGCGCTGGATCCGTCATCGGTGCGATGATCACTGCGGCCCTGCGTGACATTTAACAGATGACGCGAAGCACCTCTCGCTCGTAGCGCGGACTTCTTATACAGTGTTTATCGGGCTGCATTACGGCCGGCGTTTAAAGGTGATTTAAGGTTCTGCTGTAAAAATAACCGGCAGCAGATCACATACCACTGCATAGATCACTGCATAAACTCCCGCGGTCCGGAAGGCTGTGACGGAGAAGCTGTGACGGAGTAAATACAGATGAAATATAAGCATATGGACGACAGAAATTTCAGACATCCCGGAAAAATACGAAGGATCCTGCTCAGCCTGGCACTGGTTTTTTCACTGCTGGCGAATGGGACGGTTCCGGCAGCGGCAGATACCGGGTCGGAAGAGCCTGTCGTGGCATCGGCCATTTCTTCAATCGGTTCGACGCTGGAAAAATTTTTTGACACATTTCTGTCGCTGTTTTCCGGACAGAATACCGTCGATGGAGATACTTCCCTGACGGCGACAGAAGGGACGACAGATGAATATCCGACGATGGCACCGGTAACCGAGGCAAAGCCCGAAGCTGTGCCCGGCGATGTCGATGATGTGAACGGAACCTTTACCGTGATGGCCATCAATGTTCCGACGGGGGCGGCAGCAGCGGGATATTTTTCCGATACGGATGTGAACCAGGACGACATTTCTGTTGTCTTCCGTGTCAGCTTCGGAGATGATACGGATGCATCCAGAGATTATGAGGCGGAAAGCAACACAGATGGCTCATACAAGGCAGTGTGCGATATGGCTGATTTCGGCTTTGGTACAGGCAGCTATCATGTGGGCGTTCTGCTGAAAGCCGGAGATGATGAGACTCAGCTTGCTGAGACGGATGTCTCCGTCGATCTGCAGAATTTCCTGTATGCGGCGGTGCCGGAGGACGGGTACGGCAACGCGGAGATCTATGTGGTGAATCCGACGCTGGAAGACGGATCGGATGCATCAGAGGTGCAGTTCCTGCTGACGCTCAGAGAGGCACAGGATGATGAGGACACTTCTGCGACGCCGAATCAGGGTGCAGTGCTTACGAAACGCAGCACAGAAAAAGACAACCGGGCATCTTCAGATACTGTCACATCACAGAGCGCTTCAACTTCCGATACTGAAGAAACCGAAGAAGAAAATGTCGAAACGAAAACGGAAACGATTGCCATAAGAAGACTGAACAATACAGAAGAAACAAATGCAGAAAACAGCAGTACTTTTACGGATATTTCCGATAATACAAACAATGAAAATTCGGAAACTTATGCGGAAACTGATTCGAATTTTCTGAGCCTAGTTGATCTTACGCAGAATAATGGAGAAATCGTTGTGGATGCCGAAGAGATCAGCGACGGCGTCTGGATGGCCAGCGTGTCGGCTTCTGATCTTGATGACGGCGGCACGTATACCGTAGAAGCCTATGTCGGGTCATCGGCGTCGGACAATACAGGCATACAGAACGACAGCTCTTCAGACAGCGGGGAACTTCCCGGTACACAGAGTGACACTTCTGACGGCACGGGTTCTTCCGCTCTGCGGAGTCAGGAAATTTCAGACAATGCGGCGTCCATCGGAACAGCGGCCTTCACGCTCTGGCTCAGGGACAGTGCTTTCGTGGAAGTACCGGAGATGCTGCAGAATCCGGAACTACCCACCGGATGTGAATCGGTGGCGCTGACCATCGCCCTGAACAGCCTGGGCTTTGATCTGGACAAGACGACGATCGCCGATGACTATCTGATCATGGGCACAAATTTTGCCAGCTCCTATGTGGGGAATCCGTTTACGTCACACGGCAGCGGTATTTTTGCCCCCGGCCTCACCGATACAGCCAATGCCTTTCTGGAAGACCAGAACAGCAGTTATACGGCGGCGGATATAACCGGTACGGATTTTGATGATCTGCTTTCTTACATCGACGAGGGAATACCGGTGGTGCTCTGGACGACGATGTACATGAGCTCCGTGAGCTTTACGGGGAACAATGTGACCTATGAGGGAAAGACCTACCGCTGGTACAACACCGAGCACTGCGTGGTACTTTGTGGGTACGACCGGACGAACGGAACAGTGCTGGTGAGCGACCCGCTCTCGGGTATCGTCACCCGTGACTGGGATGCGTTCGCCGACATCTACGAGACGGCAGGCGAAAATGCCATGATCATCTCATAGCTTGATAACAGTGTCAAAAGTCATCACCCACGTTGCACTTGTGCAAAAGTGGGTGAATGACTTATTGACATCCGGTTATCATACTTGTGACACCTATATCATAGCTTGTGAAATGTACAGAAATACAGATGCCTCCAACCCGCAACCACCGCTGCGCCGAAAATTCATCTGTTTTCCCCACCTGAGCGGCACGCTGACACGTGGTTTTGGACTCTCAGTGGGACAGCGTCCCACCACGGCACCAAAAGTCTACATCATGTGCCTGAAAACCGCATAACTACTATATTTTGACGGCCCTTCCGGGGCCGTTTTTTTTTGCCCTGAAAACGGCAAAAGGGGTTGCTTTTTGATGGTTCAGGGGATAAGATTGTCACATAAGTGGTGAGAAGTGGTGAAAAGTGGAGTTGAGTGGGACAACAGTCTGGGGAGAGTGGCTGTCCATCAGCTTCACCGGTCAGCTGAAAGGTAAGGTTTATGTTCACTGGAGAGTATGGACATACAATCGATGCGAAAGGACGACTGATTATTCCGTCCAGATTCAGAGAGGAACTGGGAGATAAGTTCTATCTGACAAGGGGAATGGACGGATGTCTGTTTATTTTTCCGCAGGATGCATGGACTGAATTTGAACAGAAACTTGCCGCATTGCCACTTACGAGCAAAGACGCCAGAACTTTCACCCGTTTCTTCGTGAGCGGTGCTACAGAGTGTGAACTGGATAAGCAGGGGAGAATTCTCGTGCCGCAGAGCCTCCGGGAATATGCGAATCTGGTTAAAGATGTGATACTGGCCGGGAACCTGCATCGCATCGAAGTCTGGAGCAAGGAGAGATGGACCGAGAGCACGAACTACACCGATATGGATAACATTGCGAAGGGACTGCAGGATCTCGGAATTACTTTCTGACAATATTTTGAGGTCTGAGGCAGGAGCATATGGAATTCAGTCATAAGTCAGTGCTGCTTTCGGAAACAATCGAACAGCTGAAGATACGTGCGGATGGAATCTATGTGGACGGCACGCTGGGCGGCGCCGGACACTCTCTGGAAATTTGCAGAAGACTGAACGATCATGGAAGACTGATCGGTATCGACCAGGATGGAGAAGCGATAGAAGCGGCAGAACATCGTCTTGCCAGCTACAAGGATCGTGTAACGATACTGCGCGGCAACTATCGGAATATGTTCGACATGCTGGGAGAGATCGGCATCGAAAAAGTTGACGGGATCCTTCTGGATCTGGGCGTTTCGTCACATCAGCTCGATGATGCCGGCCGTGGGTTTACCTACCGGACGGACGCGCCGCTGGACATGAGAATGGATCAGAGACAGGCGCTTTCCGCATACGACGTCGTAAATAACTACGGCAAAGAAGAGCTTTTTCGTGTGATACGGGATTACGGCGAAGAAAAATTTGCCGGAAACATTGCCAGAAACATCTGTCTGGAGAGAGAAAAGAAACCGATCGAGACGACTGGGGAGCTCGCCGAGATCGTAAAGGCATCGATACCCGCGAGGGCGAGAGCGTCAGGAGGACATCCCGCAAAGCGCACATTTCAGGCGATCCGGATCGAGGTAAATGGAGAACTGGACGCTCTGAAAGATTCACTGGACACGATGATCGGACATCTGACGGACGGCGGCCGCATCTGCGTGATTACTTTTCATTCGCTGGAAGACCGCATTGTCAAGGACACGTTCAGAAGAAACGATGATCCGTGCATCTGTCCGCCACAGTTTCCGGTCTGCGTATGCGGACGGATACCGACGGGAGATGTGATCACCAGAAAACCGATTATCCCTTCGCAGGAGGAAATGGAAGCAAATCCGCGGTCGAAGAGTGCCAAGCTGCGCGTCTTCGAGCGAAAATACGGACTGCATCCCAGGAGGCAGCGATAGATGGCATCACGAAAACAGACTCGAAATGTCCGGGGAGGACACCAAAGGGTAAATTCATACAGTGCGGAACGAAGAACAGGATCAATCAACAGGGGAGTGACAGGAAATACGCGGCCCCGGGGGACAGGAATCCGTCAGGGAACGCGCGAACAGCAGCAGAATGGAAATTATGCCCGCTATTATGTGGACGGCACAGCTGTAAGAGAGCTGGAAGAACAGGAAACAGAAAACCGCAGAAGAAAGAAAAACCGCAGCGTCAGCCGCAAAACGCTTGAGAACAGGCGGAGAGCAAAGAGCTTTGGTATCGGATATATCTTTTTTCTGACAGCAGTATGTATCGCATCCGTTTATTTTTGCGTTCATTATCTGCAGCTCAGATCAGCGCTCATTACGCAGAACGAGACCATAGCGTCCATGCAGAGCACACTGAGCCAGCTTACAGAGGACAATGACGCACTTTACAGGTCGACAATTGCTTCTGTCTCTATGGATGATGTCAGACAGACGGCACTTTCAAAGCTAGGACTGCACTACGCAACAGAATCTCAGATCGGGTACTACAATGCCGATGATGAGAGCTATGTGCGTCAGTACACGGATATCAATGGAAAGTAAGCGTTTCCGGCGGCTGCCGGGGACGATGAACATTTGAAGTATGATGCCTGCCCCGCTGTTCTGCAGCGGGGCTTCGTTCGTTACGCAGGCAAACTGGAGTTACAATTCGTACACTGCAAGAGCCACGGAACACATGGCTGGTAAAGAGCGAAAGCGAAAGCGACAATCCGGTCCGGATGACAGGGCAGGGCATCTGTGCTATAATACAGCGATTGCAGCATTGGACAGTGACAGCGGAAATTTACCGCAGACGGGGTACATATTTTTGAACGATATCGAGAAGAAAAAACAGCAGAAGAAAGAAAAACGCATCCGAAGCCGGAAGATCAACGGCAGTATGCGGAAAAAGCTTACGGTGATGTTTCTCGCGGTCATCCTCATCTTTGGTGCGCTGGCGGTGCGAATCACCTATATCAATTTTGTGGATGGTCAGAAATATTCACGCATTGTTCTGAGCCAGGAACAGCAGCAGTATGAAAGCCGGACGATTGCGGCGCGCCGCGGAGATATAACCGACAGGAACGGTACGATTCTTGCGACGAGTGAAAAAGTATATAATGTCATCCTCGACTGCAAGGTCGTCAATACAGAGGTGGAAGAGCTGGACGGCTCGTCGGATCAGAAATATCTTGAGCCCACGGTCAGGGCGCTGGTCAGCGTGCTGGGCCTCAACGAGAGCGAGATCCGTTCCAAACTGACGGATGACGAGACAAAAAACAGCCAGTACGTCATCATCGAAAAGAATGCCACGATCGAGGACAAGCAGAAGTTTGAAGACTATACGAACGTGGACAGCGACGAGAACAAGAATCTTTCGGATGAGGAGTATAACGAGAGAGCCAATGTCCGCGGCGTATGGTTTGAGGAAAATTACGTGCGGACCTATCCGCTGGATTCTCTTGCCTGTGATACGATTGGCTTTACCTATGACGGCACAACCGCCGACTGGGGAATCGAGGGCTATTACAACGATATCCTGAACGGAACGGACGGAAGAGAGTACGGTTATTTTGACTCCTCCTCCGATGTGGAGCAGACCATCATTGCAGCACAGGATGGCAAAAATGTTGTCTCGACGATCGACGCCAATGTGCAGCAGATCATCCGGAATGCCCTCGAGAACTTTGAAAATGAGATGGCCACGGATGACAACAAGACGAACGGCGCACTGAACATCGGTGTGGTGGCGATGGATCCCAACAGCGGAGAGATCCTCGGCATGGATTCAGACAAGTGGTACGATCTGAACAATCCGCGGGATCTGTCGAAATTTTACACGGGTGATGAGATCAAGGCCATGTCGGATGATCAGATGCTCAGCCATCTGAATGACCTGTGGGCAAACTACTGTATTTCAGATGCCTATGAGCTTGGTTCAGTTTTCAAACCGATCACGGCTGCCTCAGCGCTCTCTGACGGATCCGTGACCATGGATTCTAAATTTACCTGTGACGGTGGTGAGCAGGTGGCTGATAAGTACATCGCCTGCGAGAGCGTTCACGGTGAGATCTCCCTGAGCGACGCCATTAAAAAGTCGTGCAACAGTTCCATGATGCAGATCGCTGCAAAGATGGGCGAGGATGATTTCATCAAATATCAGACCGCCTTTAACTACGGCATGAAGACGGGTATTGATCTGCCGGGTGAGACATCCGGTCTTGTGTTTGATGAGGAGACCATGGGACCCGTCGAGCTCGCGACATCTTCGTTCGGTCAGGGCTTTACGGCAACCATGATCCAGGAAACGGCCGCCATCTGCGCAGCGATCAACGGCGGTTACTATTACCGTCCGCATGTGGTGAAAAAAATAACGGATGCGAACGGAGCCGTCGTGCAGACGATCGATCCTGTCGTTGAACGCCGAACGAATTCCGAGGAAGTCAGCGCGGATATCCGCAAGATGATGGGGACGGTTATGGAATCTGACGGAACCGGTTATCTGGCCAAGATCCCCGGTTATACGATGGGCGGCAAAACCGGTACAGCGGAGAAACTTCCGAGAAATCAGGGAAATTACGTTCTTTCCTTCGTTAATTTTGCACCGCTTGACAATCCCAGAATCGTTCTGTACGTTACCGTCGATGAGCCGAATACCGACGCGCAGGAGACCACGATCTACGCGATGAGTATCGCCCGCAATATTATGGTCGAGCTTCTGCCTTACCTGGATATTTTCCCGGATGAGGACGGTTACACACTGGCCGATATTGATACAACCGAAGCCACCAATTCCATGCTGATCTCCAAATCCTACACAACGCAGGATAATGGCGTCACCCTGATCGGTACCGATAAGGTCGGCTCTTTCAACGCCGACAACGCGTCGGGACCGCAGAAGGTCGAGCTGGCGGACAACGGACTGGTGGATACGGATGGCGACGGCATCGGAGATACGGATCAGTCGGAGGTTGACGCAAACGGCAATGGCTACATTGACAGCACAGAGACGGATACCGCATCGTCCGGTTCGGAGGCCAGCCAGCAGCTGAACGATATTTCGTCGTCGGATACGAGTTACCTCTACCAGGATACGACGCAGCTGCAGGCGCAGGACGGTTCGGATCTTCCGACACTGTCCGGGACCGACACTTCGGAAGATACATCGACGGAAAACGACTCTTATTTCAGCTACGGCTATACGAATGAGGATGTCAGTAACTATCTGGACGGTCAGTAAACGGACATACGTGCCGGATGGCAATCGGAAGGGTATAGAATAACAGGAGGATGTTTCATGAACTGGGAAGATTTATTTCCGCTGTTTATCAGCTTTGGCGTTACCGCCGTTGTGACTGCACTGCTGGTTCCGTTTCTCACCAGAAAGAAAGTGGATCAGACAGAACGGAAAGAGGGCGTCAAAGCTCACCTGAAAAAGGCCGGCACGCCGACGATGGGCGGCATTGCGATCCTGGCGGGAATTCTTGTGGTATCCCTGCTCTACATGCGGACAAAAATAGCCATCGTTCCCGTCATCATCCTCACCTTCGGGTTTGGTATCATAGGCTTCCTGGACGATTTCCTGAAGGTGGTCCTGCACCGTTCCGACGGCCTGATCGCCTGGCAGAAACTGCTGCTGGAGGTAGTTGTCACAGGCATCTTCCTGTATATTCTGGAGCATGTATTCGGTTATTCTCTGGACATGCGCATACCGTTTAATCCTTCGGCAACGATTTCATGGCCGCATGGCTTTTCAGTGTTCTTTGCGTTCATTGTCATCCTTGCCACGGTAAACGGCGTCAATTTCACCGACGGTGTGGATGGCCTCGCGTCCTCCGTGACGATCGTGGTCGCTCTGTTTTTTACCGTCATGAGCGCCATGCTGCAGGGCGGGATCACACCGGTTACGCTCGCTGTCACCGGATCGCTGCTGGCATTTCTGCTTTTTAATTCCAACCCGGCAAAAATATTCATGGGGGATACGGGCTCGCTGGCACTCGGCGGCTTTGTCGCCGGCAGCGCCTATATGATGCGGATGCCGCTGTATATCCCGATCGTCGGTTTTATCTACGCTATCGAGCTGCTGTCAGTGGCCATGCAGGTCACCTATTTCAAGGCTACGCACGGCAAGCGGATTTTCAAGATGACGCCGATCCACCATCATTTCGAACTGTCCGGCTGGTCAGAACCGCAGATCGTGGCGCGGTTCACGATCCTGACGGTACTGCTGTGCGCGGCGGCACTGCGGGTGTGATGAAGTACCGGCTGTCGTGGAGATGGGCGGTTGAAGTTTAGTAAACAGGAGGCGGATCATGGATCTCAGTGGTAAAAAAATACTTGTATTCGGTTCAGGCAAAAGCGGCGTGGGTGCGTCGCGTCTTCTCATCGGCGCCGGCGCTGTACCGGTCGTCTATGACGGCAAGGCGGATCTGGACTGTCAGGCAGTACGGGACAGGATCGGTTCGGATGTGCAGGTGATCGCCGGCACATTTCCTGACGAGATCCTGAGCAGCATTGACGCATGCGTCATGAGCCCCGGCGTGCCCTGCGATATTCCACCGGTTGAGCATATGCGCGCTGCCGGTATCCCTGTCTGGAGCGAGATCGAACTGGCATACCGCGTCGGTAAGGGAAAGATCCTCGCTGTAACGGGGACGAATGGCAAGACGACGACCGTTACGCTGCTCGGGGAGATGATGAAGAATTATTTCCCGGAGGTATACGTGGTCGGCAATATCGGTACGCCGTATACGGATGTGGCACTTCAGCAGACAGAGAAGGCATGGACGGTCATCGAGTGCAGCAGTTTCCAGCTCGAGACCATTGATACCTTCCATCCTGTGGCATCGGCCATCACGAATATCACGGAGGATCATCTGAACCGCCATCATACGATGGAAGAGTATATCCGCTGCAAGGAGAGAATCGCCGAAAATCAGACACAGGATGATATCTGTGTGCTCAACTATGAGGACCCGGTACTGCGGGCGTTCGGTGAAAAAAGCAAAGTGCCTGTCGTTTATTTTTCCAGCAGGAGAAAACTCGACAGAGGCATCTGGCTGGACGGACATATCATCCGCATGAGCGACGGCAGCCAGACCGTAGACGTGATCGATACGGAGAAACTGCAGATCCTCGGTCTGCATAACTATGAAAATGTGATGGTTGCCGCGGCGATGGCGCATCACGCGGGCGTGCCCGTGGAGAGTATTCAGAAAACGGCCTATGCGTTCAAAGGGGTGGCGCACCGGATCGAATATGTGACAGAGATCAACGGCGTTAAGTACTACAATGATTCGAAGGGCACCAATCCGGATGCGGCGATCAAGGGCATTCAGGCGATGAACCGTCCCACCTGCCTGATCGGCGGCGGCTTTGACAAACAGCTGTCCTTCGACGACTGGATCCGCGCATTTGACGGAAAGGTCAGGTATTTCGCCCTCATCGGGCAGACGAAGGAGCAGATCGCGGAGACGGCGATCCGCTGCGGATTCCCGAAGGAGAACATTGCCTTTTTTGACAATCTGGAGCAGGCGGTGAAGGCGTGTGCGGCACATGCAGAGCCGGGTGATGCGGTGCTTCTGTCACCGGCGTGCGCGAGCTGGGGACAGTTTGACAACTACGAGCAGCGTGGCGACATGTTCAAGCAGTATGTGCGGGAGCTTGCCGAAGCCTGACAGTTATCGCTGAAATATTCCGGATGGCGGAGGAGCAGACTCCGGAGTCTATGGATGCGCCTGTCTGCCGTGCGGGAATGTAAGGATGAACATCCGGTATCAGACGGCAGATGTGCACGGGGTATGCCACAGATGTATGGATCTGTGACAGTGACAGAAGGTACAGGGAGAGGGATATGGCGGGAAAGGCCGGAAAAAGAAGAATAAAAAAAATATGGATCCGCCTGCTTCTCGTACTGGCAGTGCTGGCGGCAGCGGTACTGATCTTTCTCGGCATGTTCTATGTACCAGCGGATCATGTGGATGTGTCGGGAAGTACGCGATACACCGCCGATGAAGTGAAGGAAATGGTCCTCACGGATTTCGCCCATCACAACTCCATCTATCTGTCACGTTTTGTGAAAACGGTGAAACCGGAAAACGCACCGTTTGTGAATTCCATCGAGATTGAATATGAAGCGCACAACAGGATAGCGCTGCATGTCAGTGAAAACAGCCCGATCGGCTATATCAGCCAGGACGGCAGTGACTACTATTTTGATGCTGACGGATATGTGCTGGAGGCGCTTCCGTCCTCTGCATCTGATACGGCATCAGCTGCGGAAAGTGTGACATCATCTTCCGGAAGCGAGACACTGGTGCCCTCATCCGGAAGCGCGGCGGCAGACAATACGACGACTGCCAGTGCAGGCACCACCGGAACGTCAGCCGGTGCTGCGGCTTCTTCAGAAGGCTCCACGGGCACTGCATCCAATGGTACGACCGCTGCAGCCGGCGGAACGGCAGGTACGACAGCCTCTTCCGCTTCGCAGGGGGCTGCCCTTCAGGCAGATATGCTCCGCACACAGGATACAGAATATCATCCGGCACTGACCGATGTGCCCGAGATCACGGGTCTCACACAGGATACCCTGTCAGTAGGGATGACGATCAGCGTTGACGATACCAGTGTGTTTTCTTCGCTCCTCGCCCTGACAAAGATCATCAGCAAACTGGACATCAAACCCGACAGCATCGAGATCACCGACGGCAACGCCTTCACACTCCATTACGGAGACATCCGCATCATGCTCGGAAAAGATACGCTCCTCGAGAAAAAAATGGCGCGTGTGGCAGCCATTCTGCCCAAGCTCAGCGGTTTAAAGGGCGTACTGCATCTCGAAAACTTCTCCGATGAAACGGTCAACATTATTTTTGACAAAGATGACGGCAGCACGGCATCGGACAGCTCATCAGACAGCTCATCGGATAGCTCATCAGACAGCTCGTCAGAAAGCACAGCCTCAGATGTCGGTGCAACGACAGAAGGCACAGACACCGGAACGTCGACGGACAATACGGCTTCGGATGGCACGACAGACGGCACAGCTTCAGATACAGGAACGGACGAAACAAATTCAGACAACGCTTCCGATGGTACAGCGTCGGATGCGGGCACGGATACATCCGGTGACGCATCTTACGGAGGATATCTGTACTGACGCCGTTTTTTCGAAAACTTGAAAACATATTGAAAAAAGACATCGAAGATAATAAAATACTATCGTATATGGGAAAATACCATCGGAATCGTCAGATTCCGTCAGGGGGATTATAAATAACGGGCAGGATGAGATCCTGATTAAGGAGGTTCTATTTTGTTAGAGATCATGTCAAATGAGGCAGAATCAGGCGCCAGAATCATTGTCATCGGTGTAGGCGGAGCAGGAAATAACGCGGTAAACCGCATGGTTGATGAATCTGTTTCCGGCGTTGAACTGGTCGGGATCAATACAGATAAGCAGGCGCTGACCATGTGCAAGGCACCGACAGTTCTCCAGATCGGTGAGAAAGTCACCAAGGGACTGGGCGCAGGCGCAAAGCCTGAAGTAGGTCAGAAGGCAGCCGAGGAGAGCGTTGATGATATCAAGAAGCTCGTTGAAGGCGCAGATATGGTATTTGTTACCTGCGGTATGGGCGGCGGCACGGGAACCGGTGCAGCCCCTGTGGTAGCGGGAATTGCCCGTGAAGCAGGATGCCTGACGGTCGGCGTTGTCACAAAGCCGTTCCGTTTCGAGGCCAAGCAGAGGATGGCCAATGCCCTCGGCGGTATTGACAAGCTCAAGGAGAATGTAGATACCCTGATCGTCATTCCGAATGATAAGCTGCTTGAGATCGTAGATCGCCGTACCACGATGCCGGAAGCACTGCGCAAGGCCGATGAAGTTCTCATGGAAGCCGTACAGGGTATCACAGATCTGATCAACCAGCCGGCCCTGATCAACCTTGACTTCGCAGATGTGCAGACAGTCATGAAAGACAAGGGCATTGCACATATCGGTATCGGTGAGGCAAAGGGCGATGACAAGGCGCTGGAGGCTGTTCAGCAGGCCGTTGATTCTCCGCTGCTGGAGACTACGATTGACGGCGCAAGCAATGTCATCATCAATATTTCCGGTGACATCAGCCTGATGGATGCCAACGATGCGGCAAGCTATGTGCAGAACCTTGCCGGCGATGACGCCAATATTATTTTTGGTGCGATGTATGATGATTCCATTCCGGATTCCGCGAAGATCACGGTGATCGCGACAGGACTGGATGATTCTACGACGAAGGTCGCCAGCGTGGAAGACAGCCGCGCAGCCGAGGCTTCCAAGAAGGAGAATGCGTTCTCCAATGCCGGATACAAGATGCCTTCCTTCGATCTTCCGAAATCGGTTGTCAAGCCGTCCGGTTCTTCCAGACCGCAGCCGAAGGGAACCAAGGAGCTTCAGATTCCGGAATTCCTTCAGAAAAAATAATGCATGAGCCGGACTGGATGGTAAAGCATACTGACCGGCAGGATGTAGAAATGGTGAATGATAAATAACTGACTGGAAAAAGGGCTGGTGCTGCACCGGCTCTTTTTTTGTATGAACAGAGAAACATATATCTGGAAAAAACTGTTTATTCAGGAATTGTCACTATCAACAATTGCAGCAAAATCAGCACAGGTTAAAAGCAAAATCAGAACAGGTAAAAAGCAAAATCAGCACAGGACAAAAGCAATATCAGCACAGGTAAAAAGCAATATTATCATGGTATTAAGCGAAAGATGCTGGTACATTAAGAACAGGGGTCAGGTTTTTCAGAAAGTACAGGAATCTATGGAGCTGAAAAGGGGGGCTGAAGCAGAAAAATGATGAAAAAGAAGGTTATTGCAGCGGGCCATATCTGCCTCGATATCACACCGGGTTTTCCGGACAGAAAAGTAAAAGATGCCGCACAGATTTTTCAGCTGGGCAAGCTCATTGAAGTCAGGAATGCCGATGTTCATACCGGCGGTTCCGTTGCCAATACAGGTCTGGCGATGAAGATTCTCGGTGCTGATGTGCGTCTGATGGGAAAGGTCGGAAAGGATGCCTTCGGTGATATGGTCCTGCAGATTCTCAGGAGATACGATGCCGATGGAGGCATGATCCGGACCGATGAAAGCGGGACCTCCTATTCGGTGGTACTGGCAGTGCCGGGCATCGACAGGATATTCCTGCACAATCCCGGAGCCAATAATATTTTTCATGCGGATGATGTGCCGGAAAGCGCACTGAAGGATGCCGCTCTGTTTCACTTCGGATATCCGCCGCTGATGGCATCCATGTATGAAGACGGCGGGAGGGAACTGACGTCGCTCTTCCGGCGTGTGCATGCTGAAGGGATAGCGACCTCACTCGACCTGGCGGCGGTGGATTCAGCTTCGGAAGCCGGAAAACAGGACTGGAAAGCCATCCTCTCAGGGACACTTCCTTATGTGGATATTTTTACGCCCAGCGTTGAGGAACTGTGTTTTATGCTGGACAGGGAGCGCTTCGATTCCTGGCAGCGGAGGGCCGGAGGGAAGGATATCACGACCATCCTGGATCCGGAGACGGATATCCTGCCACTTGCGAAGCAGTGCATGCGCATGGGTGTGAAAATCCTGCTTCTCAAGTGCGGTGCTCCTGGGATGTACTGCTGCTGCGCTGATGCTGACACACTGCGTCAGATCACACCCACTCTCGATCTTGATGTGGAGAGGTGGGGCAGTTTTGAGACCTTTGAAAAGAGCTATGTGCCCGACCGAATTCTCTCGGGAACCGGTGCCGGAGACACCAGCATCGCGGCCTTCCTGACTGCCATCCTGGATGGCTATGCACCGGAAGACTGTGTGCATCTGGCGGCGGCCGAAGGCGCATCCTGTATTACGGAATATGATGCGCTCAGCGGCATCCGGCCACTGGAGGAGCTGAAGGCGAGAATCGATGCGGGGTGGCAGAAAGTATAAGGCTGATTCACATGCTGTATAAGTCTGCGCGCCGTTTCGCACTAAGTGTGACGGACTTATACAGCAAAGTAACGCTCCCGGATCAGTTCTGTCGGCATGTCGCGGCCGGTCCACAGGCGGAAGGCCTCGGCACCCTGGTACAGCAGCATATACATGCCGTTGGCGGTGCGGCAGCCGGCCTGTCTGGCCAGCGCCAGGAGCTTTGTCTCTGCGGGGTGATAGATCACGTCAGCGACAAAGAGTCCCTCGTGGAAAAACGCCGGATCAACGATCAGCGAGTGGTCCGGGGCAGGCATCATGCCGACAGGCGTTCCGTTGATGAGAAGATCGCTGTCTTCCAGCGCGGACTTCAGCGCGGATTCGTCTGCCAGATCCATCAGGACGGCGTGACAGGATGTGTCGCGGTTGATGTGTTCTGTCATGGCAACGGTGCGCGCATGGAAACGGCTGGCTGGCCGGGCAAAAATACGAATGACGGAAGCCCCGTCGAGAGCTGCCTGTGCTGTGATGGCAGAGGCTGCACCACCTGCCCCGAGGATGGTAATCTTTTTACCTGCCACATCAAAATCGTAATCTTTCAGCGCACGGATAAAACCGACACCGTCGGTATTGTGCCCGGTCAGGTGTCCGTCATCATTGACAACGGTATTGCAGGCGCCAATCAGCCGGGCTGCCGGTGAGAGCTCATCCACGAGTTCCATGATCTTATTTTTATCAGGCATCGTCAGATTAAAACCGCGGACATTCAGCGCGCGCAGGCCTCTGACGGCATCCGCCAGTTTCTCCTCGCCCACGTCAAAGCACAGATATACATAATCAAGGCCGAGCTCCCGGAAGGAATCATTATGCATCATCGGGGAGAGGCTGTGAGCGACAGGGCTTCCCAGAAGTCCCGTCAGACGGGTATGCCCTGTGATCGGCAGTGCCTGCAGTGAGCTTTGTGTATATTCATTCATTTTCATGTCCTCCTCTGTGAGCAGAAGACGGGTGTTTTCATGTGGGCATAAGGCCTCATGCATCCGTATGATCGTGTTCGACATCGTATCATGCTTAATATCTTACCATGTTCGTCATCCTGTGATAATCAGTAAAATCCCTGACAGCTGATACAATTCTCATTTCACGGCATTTCCGCATGGCTGAAATAACTGACATCCAATATATGAAACAGTTCCTGAGAATCAGTTTTACTCCTGAGAATCAGTTCTACGAAAAACAGGGCAAAAAATCATGGAAACGCCGAAAAATCATGGCAATCTTCCGCAGACTGTTGTTTTTGTGCCAAATATGATAAGATGCTATCTGTATATCAGAGAGTTAACATGGGCTGACAGCCTCAGTTCGTATCTGTCTGCAGATCGTACAGAAGGATTTACAGAAGAATCACACAGAAGGATTTAAGAATTGTGAAGGCTGTCAACGACCGGATTATTTATAAATACATACAGAGGTGAATATTCATGTGGAATTTATGGGCCTTTCTGACAGGCCGCAGGCAGCCTGCAGACCGTAAGGCCGGAGAACACAGCACACTGGAAGCCGCAGGTTCTGGCGGGAAGACCGGCGCCGCGAAATCGGAAGCGGGTACCGACTGGAAGAACGATGCCCTGAAATCGAAAGCCGGTACCGGCACAGAGACAGATACCGGAAGTTCGGAAATGGAAGGCGGTAAAGGTAAAGATACCGAAAAACCGGAAGCGGAAGATGTCGGAACGGATGAAACAGAAGCAGATGACGAATGGGTACAGGCAAAGCCGGAAAAGCATCGTTCCCTCTATGACCGGAGCTGCGGCCACGGGAAAAAGAGAAAAACGCCGAAGATTGAAAAAATACCGGTTGTTCTGAACGACCGGGTAACGCTGGGAGACGGCGATACAAAGATCTGCGTACCTCTCTCAGGGAGTACAGATGATGAACTGGAAGATCAGGCGCGTTCCGCCCTGCAGGCGGGGGCAGATGTCGTCGAGTGGCGGGCAGATTATTATGAAGCGGTCTGCAACGTCGATGCTTCTGCCGCTGCGCTGAAGAAAATCCATGAGATCCTCGGTGATATCCCTGTCCTGTTCACGTATCGCACATCGCGCGAGGGCGGAAAGGGATGCACCGACGGAGACACCTACAGTGCCGTCGCGCTTTGGGCGGCTGAACAGCCGGAGATTGCCCTGATCGACATCGAGGGCCTTTCCGGGGAGTACGATGCAGAAATTCTGGTGAGGAAAGTAAAAGAGCTGGGAAAACCGGTGATCGCATCGGCGCATTTCTTTGACCGTACGCCGAAGAAAAATGAGCTGGTCGATATTTTCGGCTGCCTGCAGCGCACAGGCGCTGATATCCTGAAGGTTGCGGTAATGCCGGAAAAGAGCAGAGATGTGCTCCGCATGATGGATGTGTCCAGAGAAATGGACAGCAGTACGTCCTGCCCGCTGATCACCATAGCGATGGGCGATCTGGGGAAAATCACGCGTGTGAGCGGAAACCTCACGGGTTCCTGCATGACCTTCGGCACCGCCGGTGCAGCAACGGCTCCGGGACAGATGACCGTGGAGAAACTGCGCCGTGTCATGGAAGAGATTGACTGACAGATGGTGAACAGAGATGATGAGGGAATTTTTACTGAATGAACAGCTGCTGGACCGCGCGACAGCAGATTTTATCAACGAAGACGGAGAAGAGTACGGGCTGTTTCCCGTCTGCTGGGTACATTACAACGAGCGTGTCAAGGTCGCCTGTTTTACCGACGGCTGTACGCCGCTGTCCGAGAAGCTGCCCGGCCTGAATCTGGATCAGACCTGCAGTGTGGCGAAGAGGATCCTTATCCATGCGTCAGATCTAAGGGATGCGGCAGTGGTCTCACTGGAAAATGTGCTGTGGGATCCGGACTCCATTTATATCGACGAGGTGCAGAAGGACGTCCGGCTGATCTGCGTTCCGGCACTGGTCCCGCCGGAATCCGAAAACAGCGTGATCTACGCCCGACGACTCTACACGCTGATTGAGGATATAATCTCTGTCAAGGATGAGAGCGGCTTCATCTGCCGGCAGATCGATTATCAGAAGAGTAAGAATTTCGGTGACTGGCGAGGCCTGATGGACACGCTCGATCTGCGGGATATGCGCAATGAGACGGAATCTCAGATCATCCTCAGGGGGATCAATACACCGGAACCATGCGTGTTTACGGTACGGCAGGATACCTTCCGCATCGGATCGGATCCCGGAGAGGCAGAGGGAACGATCAACGATACGGAAAAAATAGATCCGGTTCATGCAACCATCGGCTGGAACGGCATCAATTATTTTGTGGTGGATGCAGGGTCGGAAAACGGAACCTACGTCAACGACCAGAGGATCACGCCGCATATGGAGATCCCGATCGGGGAAGGTACCGTGCTTCGCTTCGGTGACTACACCTTCAATGTAGAATGAGATCGGGCGGCCGTCTGACCAGGCGGCAGTTTGCAGGAGCTTTTGAAATGAAGAAAAAACCACAGCTGGTAATCATTGATACGGATTATGATTACCTGAAAAATATTGAGGAAAATGTCATCCGTCGCTTTTCCCGGATGGCGGAAGTACAGTTTATTACGGATGCCGGCTATGTAGACGCCTGGTTTTCCGAACAACAGTCGATCGACCTGCTTGTCGTGGATGATGAAAATTACGGAGAACAGCTGACCGGGCAGATGATCCATCATATTTTTCTCATGACGGACCAGCTCGACAGCGACCGGACATATCCGGAACACGTGGATGTCTTTCTGAAAAATACCGACAGTCAGGAGCTGCTGGACCGGATGGAGAACATCCTGGAAAACAGCCGGGATACAGAGACTGCAGCGACGCCCGGAGAGCCCGGGGAAGAAAATATCAGCGAAGATGAGAGAAGAGATACGCAGATCATCGGCGTGTATTCGCCAATCGGCGGATGCGGAAAGAGCATGATCTGTCAGGCACTGGCGAGAAAACTGAAGATGCTGGATCAGCAGGTCCTGGTCATCGGCAGTGATCCGACGCAGAGTCTGTCTGCTTTCTTCCGGGAGGAACGCTATGCGTCGGATGATCTGGCGGAGAAGCTGAAGCATCCGGATGAGGATACCTACTGGACCATTCTGCAGAATATCGTAAAGGAAGAAGTTTCCTATCTTCTTCCGTTTGAGAAGACGCCAAGAGCGATGGGACTGAAGGATGAGCAGCTGAAGGTGCTTTTGGATATTCTCACTGATAAAAAGGATTTCGACTATATCATTCTGGATCTGGGTACGGAGATGACATGTGGCAGGCAGGAAATTATGAACAGGGCGAGAGCCATGATCCTGGTGACTGAGCCGAACGAGATCGCCAGCCGCAAGATGAGCAGACTGCTGCGCAACACAGGGGCACTGCCCACCTGCGAGTGTATCCTTTTGTCCAATGAATATCATTCCGATGGGATGAAAATACCGAACAATACGGTATTCGGGTCCATTCTCACCCACACAAACTGGGTGGATGCCGAAGAGGATCCGGTATTTTACAATGTGGCGCTGAGGCTTACAGATCAGCAGTGATGAAACCTCTTATCGTTCGTACTGCAGCAGAGCGGGCGTGCGAAACATGTACCGGCTTTGAAAGTACGGTTAACAGGAAATCAGTATGAACATTCAGAACAGGAAAAACAGGATAATTCACAGCGACAAAGGGGTGAAACTGGCCGATCATGGCAGAATTCTCACTCTGCTGGGCCTGATCGTCGTCATTGCCGGTGCAGCGGCACTCGCAGGCTTTCTTTTAAGGAGCACAGGCAACTGGTCGGGTACCGGCCTGCCGGAAAAGGATGAGACCACGATCGCCGAGGGAATATCCGGGGCTGCGCTGGTGCGTTACCGGATGAACGATACAGGTGATGGCACAGATACTGTGGCAGACAGCAGCGGAACAGATACGCAGACACCCGGCAGCGGGTCAGATGCACAGACACCCGACAGCGGGCGGGCTGTCCTGTTCATTTCTTCCTATGATCCCACGTATAATACATATTCAGATCAGCTGCAGGGAATGCAGGGTGTGTTTGCCTATCATAATGTCGCCCTGAATACACTGAGTATGGATTCCTACGAAAAAAGAACCGACTTCGATGTATATGAATTTCTGAAGAAAGTGCGGGTATGCATGGCGAGACAGGATTATTCAGCTGTCATGCTCGGAGATGATGCCGCACTTCGCTTTGCCCTTGATAACCGGGAGGAGCTGTTCAGCGATATTCCGGTCATGTTTTTCGGAATCAACGATAAGAGCCTCGCCGGGGAGGCTGAGAAATACCCGAATTTTACCGGATATCTGGAGAGCGATAATATCGCTGCTACGCTGGATCTGGGACTGCAGATGCTTCCGGATACAGACAGAATTGTGGCGATCTATGACAATTCAAATGCAGGGCTTAGCTATTACAGGCTGTATCAGGAGATCAGTAAAGACGATAAGTACAGGCATATCACGCTGGATGCTATCAATTTCGGTGATTACACGCAGGATGAATTCAAAAAGAAAATCTCGCAGTATCAGGACGGGACCATTCTGCTCCAGCTGAATGCATCAACGGACGCAGACGGTAATTTTTACTCCGTGGACAGTTCAACAAAAATGATCTGCGGTGCTGCCTCGGTACCGGTGCTGCGTAATTCGATCGGCGGATATTATAACGGCGTGCTGGCGGGCAAGACGGTTCGATTCGACCTTACGACGAGAGAAGCGGCAAAAAATATCATGAAGGTTCTTGACGGTGATCTTCAGATGCAGGATATCCCGCTCTCGGACGATGTGGATGGAACACTGGTCGCGAACTATGATGCCCTGAAGAAATTCAACGTACCGCTCAGCCGCCTGCCGCAGAATACCCTTGTTCTGAATGAGCCCGTGACCTTCAACAGTCAGTTCGGCTCCGTATTTTATCCGCTGCTGATCGTCATCAGCGGCCTTCTGATGATCCTTGCGGGAAGCCGTGTGGAAGTTAGTCAGAGGAAAAAAGCGGAGGCCTCGCAGAGAGAGACGGCAACGAAGCTTCTGTTTGCCAGTGAACATGATGTGCTCACCGGCGTTCTCAACAGACAGACGGCCATACACCGGATGCATCAGGATTCGCGTCTTGTTGATGAACCCTATGCGCTGATTCTGGTGGATGGAGACAATTTCAAGGATATTAATGAGACATATGGGCATCAGGAGGGTGACAGACTGCTGAAAAAATTTGCCCGGGAACTGCAGGCTGTCGTTGACAGAAATAACGGGCAGGTCGCCCGGTTCGGCGGCGATGAATTTCTCATTCTGCTCTATGGACGTCATGTAGAGGCTTCGGATCCTGTGATGAGGGAGATTCTGGATATTTTCCGGCAACGTCACAGCATGGGGATCGATTCCATCAGCGTCTATGTGAGCTGTGGTATTGCCAATTCGGAGCCGGGCATCAGCGCGGCAGACCTTCTGGTCGGCGCGGAACTTGCTCTGCTGCAGTCGAAAAAACGCGGCAAGAATACCTACACATTTTTCAGCCGGGAGATGCAGGATGAGGAGCATAAGCGCGACCAGCTCCGCAAGGCCATCCTGGATGCCATTGAAAAAGAAGAGATGTATATGCTGTTCCAGCCGCAGGTGAAAACGTCGGACGGAACGCTGGAGGGATTCGAGGCACTCGTTCGTATCAAAGACTCCAGAATCGGGCCCGGTGTATTCATTCCGATCGCCGAGGAAAACGGCTGGATCCGCAGAATCGGAAGAATCACGACAGAGCTCACGATCCGCCAGATCTCCGAATGGATCAGGCAGGGACTGGAGGTTCCGCCCGTGTCCGTCAACTATTCGGCGGAGCAGCTGGATGATGTCGAGTACGTGTACTTCCTGAAAAATATGCTGGAGACATATCATGTGCCGCCGGAAAAACTGAAGATCGAGATTACGGAGAGTCTGTTCATCGACAATAACAAGGCAGCGGAGGAACTGTTTACCCAGCTGAAGAGCATGGGTGTAACGCTGCTGATGGACGATTTCGGCACCGGTTATTCGTCACTGAATTATCTGAATTACATTCCGGTTGACGTGGTGAAGATCGACAAGACGATCGTGGACACTCATCTGACCGATGAGGACGATTATTTTGTCAGGGATGTCATCACGCTGGCGCATGACCTGCACAAGCAGACGATCTGTGAGGGCGTGGAGGCGAGAGAGCAGTACGAGCGGCTGAAACGCTATCACTGTGACGGCATTCAGGGGTATTACTTCGGCAGGCCGCTGAAGGCAGAGGATGCGGTCGAGTGCATGAAGCGGGAGACACTGCTGCCGGATTGATCATGATGCGCAAAATGGGAGATGCTATAAAAGAGCGGTCGGATACACCGGTCGCTCTAAAAAAGCCTGAGTGAGAGAAGATCAGAAAGTACAGATATAGAAATCCAGCATGTTGGGAGCTGCCAGCATGCTGGATTTTTGAAAAAATATGGGCAGAAATAACAAAAGAGCAGTTGCAGGTGCAACTGCTCTTTACGCTACAACCGTAAATGCTATGCATATGCGGTTTTCAAAGCGTGCGTTAGAGGATTCGAACCCCCGGCCTTTTGGTCCGTAGCCAAACGCTCTATCCAGCTGAGCTAAACGCACACAACTGATTGAAGATTTCCTTCTCACAACCAGCAAATGAAACTATATCGCAGTCGTGTCGGAATGTCAATATCTTTTTTGATTTTTTCCGGTGGCTTTATGGCAATTTCGGATGTATTCTGCTAATATGATGTAGCTGTCCGAAGACGTCGGAAAATGTGGTTTTTGAAGGGAGAAAGGAGGCGTTCCATGGCAGAGGAAAATATGGAGCAGAGCAGTGATGAAATGCGTGACCAGCTGATAGAATTGCTGGAGACCAAGCAGTACAGTAAGCTCCGACATGAAGTGGCTGATATGAACGAAGCGGATATCGCGGCTGTCATGGACTCCATGGAGGATGAGGAATCCCTGAAGATGTTCAGGATCCTGCCCAAGGATCTGGCCGCCGATGTTTTTCCCATGCTGGAGGTTGATGATCAGAAGTACATCATCATGCAGCTCTCTCAGAAAGAGGCTTCGAATATCATCGATAACCTGATGGCCGATGATGCGACGGACCTTCTGGAGGAGATGCCGGCGAACGTGGTGAAAAAAATCCTTGCCAACGCCTCACCTGAGACGCGGAAGGATATCAATCACCTGCTTCAATATCCGGATGATTCCGCCGGATCGGTGATGACTGTCGAGTTCGTCGATCTGAGGGAAGAGATGACGGTACAGGATGCCATCGACAGGATTCGCAAGATCGGACTGGATTCTGAGACAATCAATGTCTGCTACGTGCTCGACAACAAGCGTGTGCTGAAGGGCACGGTGGCGCTGCGTTATCTGCTCATCATGCCGCAGGACGCTCTGATCGGAAAAATAATGAATGACAACGTCATCAGCGTGACGACGATGACGGACCAGGAGGAAGCCGCACAGCTGATGCAGAAATATGACTTTACGGTTATGCCTGTCGTTGACAAGGAGAACCGTATGGTCGGTATCATCACCATCGATGATGTGGTCGATATCATGCAGGAAGAGGCCACCGAGGATATCGAGAAGATGGCGGCTATTATTCCTTCGGAGAAGCCGTATCTGAAGACGGGGATTTTTGAGACGTTCAGGAAACGTATCCCGTGGCTGCTCCTTCTCATGATCTCCGCGACATTCACCGGTGCGATCATCACGAACTATGAGAATGCGCTGGCCAAATATGTGGTGCTGACGGCTTATATTCCGATGCTGATGGATACCGGTGGTAATGCCGGCTCACAGGCGAGCGTTTCAATCATTCGTGGTCTGTCGCTGCAGGAGATCAAATTCCGGGATCTGTTCCGTGTCGTCTGGAAGGAGATCCGCGTGGCATTCTGCTGCGGTGTAACACTGGCAGTCGTTAACTTTTTCAAGCTGCTGCTTCTGGACAGGATCTCTGCGGAAATAGCGCTGATCGTGTGTCTGACGCTGGTGTGCGTCGTTCTTTTCTCGAAAACGATCGGTGCCATTCTGCCGATGGTCACGGACCGGATGGGCTTTGACCCGGCCGTTATGGCCAGCCCGCTGATCACGACGATCGTCGATGCGGTGTCACTCAGCATTTATTTTGCCCTGGCGACGCATATCCTGCACATTGTGACGTAATTAATATTTTCATGCCGGTTCCATCGGGTGAACGGCTGTGGTATACTGTAGCAAATACGTAATTTTTTTCATTGATACAGGAGGCTGCGAGATGAGTAAAAACAACGCAAAGAAAGTGATCGGCGCATGCGTGGCGGCATTGGCTGCTTGGACAGTTGCAGTGAAGCCGAGGATCTTCAATAAACCGGATCTTTCCGAGCTGCGTCGATATGATTATGCACACAGAGGATTTACTAATAATGATCCGACGGTTCCGGAGAACAGCAAAACTGCATATCAGAATGCCATCGATCACGGTTACGGCATCACAATGGATGTGCGTCTGACAAGAGACGGCATTCCGGTTATTTTTGCCGATACGAGACTGGAGCGTCTGACGGGTGCGAGTGGTTCCGTTGAGAACTCGACGCTGGCAGATCTGCGCGGACTGAAGCTTTCCGGCACGGATGAAGAGATCATGACACTGGATGAGGCACTGAAGCTGGTGAACGGTCAGGTGCCGGTTGTTCTGGATCTGCAGGTGGAAGAGGACAATGCGGACAGCCTCTGCGATGAGGTCTGCGAGATCGTCGATGAATATGAGGGCGTTTTTGCCATTGAGTCCATCGATGCGCGCGTGCTCCGCTGGTATAAGAAACAGAGGAATGAATACATCCGTGGACAGAAGACGGATTTCTCCTACAGGAGCGGTTCAACGTTTATCAGCCGGCTGATCGATTTTCTCACCAGCAGCCTGCTGATCAACTGCTTGACCGAGCCGGATTACATTTCTTCTCCGATCGATCAGAAGAAGAATCCGAGCCTCTGCCTCTGCCGGCTTGTATACCGTGTGCCGAGAGTTATCACAACGGTTCGCTCGATCGATGATTATGAGACAGCGAAGACAGACGGCGCATCTGTTGTCTTTGACTACATTGAGCCATAACATAAACAGAAAATGAAACGTCAGTAAAACCCCGCACCGGCTTCTGTATCCGGGCGGGGTTGTGTTCTATTCCATATTGTTATCAATCGTATTTGATGATAACAGTTGGTTTTATCTCAATGGATCAGAGCGGCATTTTTCTCCATGGCCTCCGTGATCATCTGGCGGGAAAGCGCACCGAGGTGTTTTTTGCCATCTTTGTCAAAAGCCGCAGGATCTATGGGCTTGAGAAATTCCACGCAGACGGGAACGGCCTTCAGCCACGGGTTGTGCGCCTCCATGATGTTCTGTGTGTTGTTGATGGCGACGGGCACGATCTTGCATCCGCTCTTTACGGCAATCTTGAAGCTTCCCTCGTGGAACTCAAGAAGCGGGAGATCTTCCTTTGCTTTATTGCGGGTACCCTCGGCGAACACATACACGCTCGATCCGCCCTTTATTTTTTGGATGGCGTCGAGCATCATCTGCATGCCGGATTTGAGGTCGTTTCTGTCGAGAAACAGGCAGCCGATGTAGTCCATCCAGATCTTGAAGATCGGGATCTTCCGCATGGATTCCTTGGCCACGTAACCGCACGGACCTTTCATGTAACGGTAGGTGATGATGATGTCCCAGATACTGCGGTGATTGCCTGTGAACATGACCGGTTCGTCGGGGATATTTTCCGTACCGATGACCGTGATCTTTGTGCCGGCGATCTTCAGCAGAACGCCGAAGGACCATGTGATCATCCGCTGGGCGATGCGTCCGCGCTTTTCCGGATCTTTTCTGCCGATCAGGGCAAGAATGCCGAGTACGGGAAGCGTGAGAATCAGGTACAATACTGCAAAAATAATGCCGATCAGTGAACGAAACATATTTTTCTCCTGTTCTGGTGATTTTTGCGATCTCACCTATTATACTGATATCCACAGGCATCTGCAACAAATTCGGGTACATTGACAGTTTATTGGTTACAGTTCACTCGTTGCCAGCCATCGACGCCTGCGGAGGTCTCGGCCTGGGAGTCTCTATGTACTCCGTGGCTCTGGCAGTGTCTGAACTGTAACAATGGGGAACATCGCGAAAATGATGAAAAGATATGCATATGCAAAGATCAACCTGAGTCTGGATGTGACGGGCAGGAGAGCGGACGGTTACCATGAGGTCTGCATGGTTATGCAGACGGTGCGTCTGGCGGATGAACTGACGTTTGAAAGGACGGAGGAACCCGGCATTTACCTGACTTGCAATGATCCATCCATCCCCTGTGATGAGAGAAATCTCGTCTGGCAGGCGGCGGATATGCTCCTGCGGCGCAGAGACGCTGGCGGCATCCGCATTCATCTGGAAAAGCACATTCCGCATGCGGCAGGTCTTGCCGGCGGGAGCAGTGATGCGGCCGCGACGCTGCGGGCCGTCAACGATATTTTTGATATGGGACTTACGGATGAGGAACTCTGCCACTGTGGCGTCCGGATCGGCGCAGATGTGCCATATTGTATTATGGGCGGAACGGCGCTGGCGAAGGGGATCGGAGAAAAGCTTACGGTGCTTTCGCCCATGCCCGCATGTGCGATTGTTCTTGCAAGGCCGGATGTCGATGTGCCGACAGGAAAGGTATACCGTGATCTGGATGCGCTTCCGTCGTATTCGCATCCGGATGTGCGTGCACAGGTGGAAAGTCTGCAACGAGCGGATCTGGACGGCGTTGTGAAGAGTCTCGGCAATGTTCTGGAGACGGTCACAGCTGCGGATCACCCGGAGATCGGGCAGATTGAGAGAGAGCTGATGGAGCAGGGTGCGCTCGGTGCTCTGATGAGTGGGAGCGGAGCGACGGTTTTCGGTATTTTCCGTGACCGGCAGACGGCGGAGAAGGCAGCTGCCTGTTTGAAAAATGCTGGCCCGGCAGTGGATGTTTTCGTCACCGAACCTGTGACGACGGTTCACACTTCTTTGGCTTAGCGATGATTGCGCGGAGTATTCAGAAATGAAGATGCTTTCCTGACACGAACGGCTGCTGCCGCCATCTGTATTTTGAGGTTGCAGACTCCGGAAAACTGGAGTATGATAGCAAAAGTGATGGATTCGGGGCATTAGCGCAGTTGGGAGCGCGCCACATTCGCATTGTGGAGGTCGTCGGTTCGAATCCGATATGCTCCAGATAGCCGGAAATCCTTTATTAACAAGGGTTTCCGGTTTTCTTTTTGCCTGTATCATGAAGACAGAGATGAGTTGTTTTTCACGTTTTGGCGCACTTATCGTGCACTGTTATTGAAAAAATGCGGCGGGCTGCGGCAGAAAGACCGGCGGTTGTCGATGAACAGGGCAGTTGTGGGAGAAAAGTGCATCTGAGAGAGAGGAGCGGACATGGCAGTTACGGAGCACAGGTTCATCAATCGTTATCGCTATGACAAGGAAGCGGCGAAAGAGGCGATGGGCGCCTACTGGCGATGGAAGAACAGAAAGGCCTACTGGGTACTGGGCGTGATGGTTGCCTTTTTTACCATACTCAGCCCGATCTTCGAGACGGAAATGTTTCTGATCCCGGCCCTGATCGGTGTCATCGGTTTTGTCTCTCTCTTCGTACAGGAATCACAGTCCATCAGCAAGGAGCGCAGCAATATCCGCCAGGCTTTCAAGACGGATGCGCCGTGGCTGAAGATCGAGATCGACGATGAGACGATCCACACGACCGTCAGCAACACGCAGCGCAAAGTCTCCATCGACAACATCGTCGGCTATAAGGAGACGAAAAATATGTATGTCGTTTTCCTGCGCGGACAGCTGACGATCGCCATGAAGAAGGATTCTTTTGAGCTCGGTACCGGGGAAGCATTCAAGGCGTTTCTGGACATGTACATGGCTGAACATCAGAATGGTCAGAAGACGGCGTGAGCGGCAGGGCATCTGAAAAACAGATGAGCATAGAATGAGCTTATCAGGCAGAACAAAAATGAATGAAATTGATCAGATAAAAAAGAGATTTTCCGATCTGTATAACAGAGCTTCCAGAGACACAAGGTACTGCTTCACGGATTTTCTGTCTGAGGCGGATATTTCCGTGCTGCAGGATATGATCCGGAGCGGGCAGATCGACGCCCGGTGGGTTTCACTGAGCGGCGGCTTTGAAGGCGCAGAGCGGCAGATGGCGAGATTCGGGAATGAAGATGAATTCGGATGGTCCGAGGATTTTCCCATCAGGATTCTTAAGATTTCTCCTGTGCTGGAAAAATTCGGCGAAGAACTGAGTCATCGTGATTACCTGGGCAGTCTGATGGCACTGAACATTGAACGCGATACCATTGGCGACATCCGGATTGCCGGTACGCACGCGTGGGTCTGCGTTGTGGAGCGGCTGGCGCCGATGATCATGCAGGAACTGGATGAGGTGCGTCATACACACGTCGTTGTGGATGAGACCGATCATTTACCGGAAGAAGCCTGTGTCCGTTTTCAGGAAATACAGCTGATCGTCGCTTCTCCGCGCGCGGATGCCGTGATCGCCAGGCTGACAGGTTCTGCGAGGTCAAAGATCACGGAGCTGTTCCGCGAGCAACGGGTATTTATCAACGGCAGGCTGGTCACAGATGGCAGCACACGGATCTCCGCCGGCGACAGCATGTCGATCCGCGGCTGGGGCCGCGTGCTCTGCGATGAAGAGGCAGGACAGACCCGTAAGGGGCATATCGTTCTCCATATGAAGAAGTTTATATGATCCACAGATGATAAGGCAATATTCAGGGTGTGGTATGCTTATTTTTGGGTGTTGCGCGGAGACTTCAATTCGCGTAATATAAAGCAGGATTTTGACAACACAGTACCAATGAGGGAGGAAAGATCATTGAAGAACACGAATCTTACCTACGATGTCGAAGAAACGCCGCCATTCAGGAAAAACCTCGTCTATGCTTTTCAGCAGCTGCTCGCGATTATCGCAGCCACCCTGCTGGTTCCGACGCTGGTTAACGTGGGAACAGGCGGAAGCACGACCGTGACGATGAGCCAGCCTGCCGCGCTTTTCGGCGCCGGCGTGGGAACCCTGGTGTACATTCTGTGCACGAAGCGGAGAAGCCCGATCTTCCTGGGAAGCTCCTTTGCTTTTATCAATCCGCTGATCGGAGCGGCGAGCTTCGGCTACCTCGGTATTTTTCTCGGCGCTGTATTTGCAGGCCTTGTATATGTCATCCTTGCCATTATCATTCGCATGGCGGGCACCCGCTGGGTTGACCGTCTGATGCCTCCGGTCATCATCGGACCGACCGTTGCTCTGATCGGACTGTCGCTCTGCACCTCGGCTGTGAGCAACCTGCAGACATCACAGTCAGGAGACTACAATCTGATCGCCATTCTCGTCGGCATTATCTCGTTCCTCGTCACCGTATATGCTTCCGTGAAGGGCGGCAGGGGCGTGCGCATGATCCCCTTCATCATCGGTATCCTGGCGGGTTATGCCCTTGGCTCCGTCTTCACGGCGATCGGCTGGGCTGCCGGTATTGATTACCTGAAGATCATTGATTACAGTCCGCTGGTGGAGAATTTCTCTCCGCTGACGCTGCACAGCTTCCTGAGCGTACCGGATTTCACTTTCGTTGGTATGTTCAAAGAGGGCGCCTCACAGCTCGGCAGCACGGGTGTCTTCAATGTACTGCTTCTGTTTGCGCCGGTGGCCATGGTTGTTTTTGCCGAGCATATCGCGGATCATGAGAACCTCGGTTCCATCATCGGACGCGATCTGATCAGAGACCCGGGTCTTCACCGCACACTGCTGGGCGACGGCCTTGGTTCTATCGCAGGTTCCTTCTTCGGCGGCTGCCCGAATACCTCTTACGGTGAGGCAATCGGCTGCGTGGCTATCACGGGAGACGCTTCCATTTCGACCATTACGCTGACCGCGATCCTCTGCCTGCTGATGAGCTTCTTCACACCGTTCGTTGCTTTCGTCAATACGATTCCGACCTGCGTCATCGGCGGTATCTGCATTGCGCTGTATGGCTTCATCGCCGTATCCGGACTTCGCATGATCCAGACGGTTGATCTCAACGACAACCGCAATCTGTTCGTTGTCAGTGCGGTACTGGTTCTCGGTATCGGCGGACTTGTGCTGAACTTCGGCGCTGTGCAGATCTCTTCGATCGCAACGGCCCTGATCGTCGGCATCATCGTCAACCTGCTTCTGCGCAAGGGCAAGAGCCCCGCGGAGGAGAGAGAGGCGGAAGAAAAGAAATACGAGTCAGACGGGCAGGATAAGCTGTTCTGAAAAAGTCAGATCAGGCAGGATAAACTGCTCTGAATGAAATACATATCGGATGAGCAGGATCAACTGCTTTGAAGGTGAATGAGGACAGCCTTTCGTGTGCCGGCAGGTATTACCGACGCACGAAAGGCTGTATTTTACTGTATTAAGCCGTCGACACGCAGGCAGTTTTTGGGCATGCGAAGCATGCACAGAAAACTGTATGCGTGATCGACTTATCGTATGGGGTTTATGTGAAAGATGATTCCGTATCGTGAATTGTGCGTGAAATAACGTCAATTACGATGGAATTATTTCTGACATGCGGGTAAACTGGGGGAAGGCGGTGAACAGTCTGGCCGGAAAAACTGCAGCGGCGCAGAAGCATGTATGGTGAAGCGGCGTTCAGACTTCAGTGTGGGGCAGGCTTTGAAGATTGAGATTTCATGCCGCCGTGCGGCGGAGGTCCTCGGAAGCCAGTTCCGGCTGACAGTAAACGGCAATAAAGTTCTTTGAACGACGGGAGGCTTGTTATGAGTAAAATTGCAGTTCTTGTTCCGGGCATAGGCTATACCTGCGACCGGCCGCTTCTTTACTTCGCCGGAAAGCTGGCGCAGAACAGCGGCTATCAGATCATACGGCTCGGCTTCAGGCACCTGGGCGGAAAAAAGAATCTGATCGGCAATGAGAAAAAAATGAAAAAGGTCTTCGAGCATGCACTGGAGCAGACGGACGAGCAGCTGGATATCGACGAACTGACCAAAGCAGAGGAAGTGTTTTTTATTTCCAAGAGCGTGGGCACAGTCGTAGCTGCTGCTTATGAGGCGGGACACAGAAAAAAATTCGCCGCCTCGGGTACAGATGTCCGCCATATTTATTTTACGCCTGTGGCGGGAACCTTTGCTTTTATGAGACCGGAGAGCGGCATTGCCTTTCACGGAACGGCGGATCCCTGGGTGGAGCATGCGCTTGTCGTGAATGCGTGCAGAGAGAAAAATGTGCCACTTTACATTACCGACAACGCCAATCACTCACTGGAGACGGGCGATGTCATGGAAGACCTGGAGACACTGAGAAAGACGATGCAGATTGTGGCTGCCTTTATTAATCAGGACAACGGGACAAATGACCTTCCAGCTGCCGGCAAGGAGGTTTGCCATACTCAGGTGGATACATTCGCTGCGGTTGCAGGTGCAGAGAAGTCTGGGAAGGATGCGGATAACCGTGCGAAGACTTCGGACAGTGTCGGAAATGATGCACCGTCAAATGCCCGGAGAGTTGTCAGAATCGAAGAGGACGACTACGGCTGTGAGGAGCTGCCGGAGGGGCAGGAACCGCAGGTGCGTGTAATTCTGGAGGATGAGAAAGGCGATCAGACAGCAGTGAAGGCATCTGATCGGCTTCTCCGGGAGCGGGGAATTGATGAGGGTGATCTGGTTACCGTCGATGCGGGTGGAGGCATCTGTATTCTGAAATAACCATAATGTTGGAGATACGCAGATGAATGTTTTACTGGTGGCGGTCAACGCCAAATATATCCACAGTAATCTGGCGGTTCACACGCTGGCGGCCTGTGCGCGGAAAGAGATGCCGTCGGACGTCGTGCTGGAAACGGCGGGTTACACGATCAACGAGCCGGTGAGCCATATTTTTGCGGATATTTACAGGCGCAGGCCGGATGTCATCGCTTTTTCCTGCTATATATGGAATATGTCCATCATCCAGATGCTGATCCGGGACCTGAAGCAAGTCATGCCCGATGCGCAGTTCTGGGTCGGCGGTCCGGAGGTGAGCTTTGATCCGGAGGAAGAACTCAGGCAGCTTCCGGAGCTCACTGGCGTCATGGTCGGTGAGGGAGAAAAAATATTCACGGAGCTCGTCTGCAGCAGAGGCATTCTGCAAAGCGTTGAGGGAATCGTTTATCGCGATGGGGCGGGACAGATCCTGCGGAATCCGGCGCCCGCTGAGCCTGTCGACATGGACAGCATTCCTTTTTTCTATCGGGATGCGCCGGCAGCGGACTGGCAGCATCATATCATATATTATGAAAGCAGCCGCGGGTGTCCGTTCCGGTGCAGCTACTGCCTGTCTGCCAATGAGAGAAAAGTCAGACTGCGTTCGCTTTCTCTTGTACTCCCCGAGCTGCAGTTTTTTCTGGATGCCGGGGTGCCGCAGGTGAAATTCGTCGACAGGACGTTCAACTGTGATCACGACCGGACGCTGAAGATCTGGACATATCTCAGAGATCACGACAACGGCATCACCAATTTTCACTTTGAGATCGAGGCGGAGCTTCTCACAGAGGAGGAAATCCGCCTTCTGCATTCTCTGCGGCCGGGACAGGTGCAGCTGGAGATCGGTGTGCAGTCGACCAATGAACAGACGCTGGCATCGGTAAACCGACGTCAGGATTTTTCTCATCTGGCAGAAGTCGTAAGGAAGATCGCTGCCGGCAGGAATGTGCATCAGCACCTCGATCTGATCGCCGGACTTCCACTGGAAGGGATGGAGAGTTTTCACAGGTCATTCAACGATGTGTACAGCCTGCATCCTCATCAGCTGCAGCTCGGTTTCCTCAAGGTGCTGAAGGGCTCCGATATGGAAAGAAGGGCTGATCTCTATGGGATCCGCTATCAGAGCCATCCGCCCTATGAGGTGCTGGCGACAGACTCTCTGTCCTGTGATGAGATCCTGCATCTGCACGATGTGTGTGATGCCGTCGATCTGTATTACAACAGCCTGCAGTATACCGTCACGATCGGGCATCTCACAGAGGACTTCGGGGATGCTTTTCATACCTTTGAGGCACTGGCGGCTTTTGAAAAAGAGGAGACTGCCGGTCAGGAGACGCCAGGAGATTCCCTTGCTGAGAGAAAAATGTCCCGGATGGACCGCATCAGCCTGCTTCGCCGTTTTGGCGCAGTGAATTTTCCGGAAAAGCTTTCGCTATACGAGGAGACACTGCTGCTCGACCTCTATCTCAGAGAGAACAGCCGGATGCGTCCTTCCTGGGCCGGAGAATCCGGAGAGCAGAAGCAGATCATGAAAAAGTGGATGGAAGAGAACCGCGAAAACGATAAAAGAATGGCACATGTGGAGATTTTTACCCATGATGTCCTGCAAAGTGGGGACGATGCACCATATGCTGTATTGTTTACCTACGACCGACGTGATCCGCTCACGGGTAACGCGCGGACGAAGATTATACCGATGGTATACTGAGTGACACGATATGCCAGGATACAGATGCCTCTCTGCTCAAATCTTCACTGACTTCCAGAGGATGAGCAGTCATGTCTCTGCGTTGGCCGGCATGTGGAAAAAGCAGCGGTAACGTGGTAAACTACAACATATGTCTGATGTGAAATACAGCAGCAGACGGAATACAGCGACAGGAGGCCTGACACGTATATGGCAAAAGAAGAGAAGAAGAAAACAATCTGGGAAAAACGTGGTCTGGAAGCCATTAACGCTTTCGCGGATGAATATAAGGCATATATGAGCGTTCACAAGACGGAGCGCGAGAATGTACAGGGCATGGAAGAGGGTCTGAAACAGGCAGGTGCTTACACGCTCGATGAGGTAAAGGAAAAGAAGATTTCCCTGAAACCCGGCGATCTCGTCTATGACGACATGATGAAGAAGTCCCTGATGATCATCAGAATCGGACGGAAGCCGATCACCGACGGCGCCAGACTTCTCGGCGCGCATATCGATTCGCCGCGTCTCGATCTGAAACAGCATCCGCTGTATGAGGATACGGACATGGCATTTTTCGACACGCACTACTATGGTGGCATCAAGAAATATCAGTGGGTGACGCTGCCGATGGCACTGCACGGCGTCATCGCAAAAAAAGACGGTACAGTCGTGAACGTATGTGTCGGCGAGGATCCGTCCGATCCCGTTTTCGGTGTCAGTGACCTGCTGATCCACTTGGCTTCCAGGCAGATGAGCAAGAAGGCCAGCGAGGTCATCGAGGGTGAAAATCTCAACATTCTCGTCGGCAGCAGACCGCTGGAGGGAGAAGACAAGGATGCCGTCAAGGCCGGGATCCTGGCTCTCCTGAAGGAAAAATATGATGTCACCGAAGACGATCTGGTCTCCGCGGAGATCGAGGTCGTTCCCGCCGGTGCGGCGCGCGACTACGGTCTGGACAGAAGCATGGTGATGTGTTACGGACAGGACGACAAGGTCTGTGCTTATCCTTCCTACCGTGCGATCATGGATGAGAAGGATCCGGAATACACCTCCATCTGCCTTCTCACCGATAAGGAGGAGATCGGTTCAGTCGGCGCGACCGGCATGCACTCCCGCTTCTTTGAGAACACACTGGCGGAGGTCATGAATGCGCTCGGCGTATACAGTGAACTTGAGCTTCGCCGCACCCTGACAAAGATCCGCGTGCTGAGCTCGGACGTAAGTGCCGGCTTTGATCCCACCTATCCCGATGTCATGGACAAAAATAACTGTGCATACCTCGGCAGAGGCCCTGTCTTCAACAAGTACACGGGCAGCCGCGGCAAGAGCGGTTCCAACGATGCAAACGCCGAGTACATTGCTTTTCTCCGCGGTATCATGGATAAGGAAGATATTTCCTGCCAGACGGCAGAACTCGGCAAGGTCGACGTCGGCGGCGGCGGAACCATCGCCTACATCCTCGCCAACCTCGGTATGCAGGTCATCGACTTCGGTGTGCCGGTGCTGAATATGCACGCACCGTGGGAGATCACGAGCAAGGCCGACATCTACGAGACGTATCTCGCATATCGCGCCTTTGTAAAATAAGTCCAGTCGCATGCCAGAGACGGACTGCACATCCCGAAGGGTGTGCAAGGCCGGATATGGCTTTGCGACGACTTATTTCGGCATTCAGGTTTCGCCAGTTAGTGAGCCAGTCGCTGTGGCAGCTGCTAATCTGATGCGTAAAGTTTTTAATGAAAGAGTATTATTATGCATGACAAACTGACAAAAAGTGATATAAAGAAGATGCAGGAAGAGATCGACCACAGAACCCTGGTCGACCGCCCCAAGATCCTGAAGGAAATTCAGGAGGCCAGAGCGCAGGGCGATCTCTCGGAGAACTTTGAGTACTATGCGGCGAGGAAGGCCAACAGGGAAAACAACAGCCGCATCAATTACCTGCAGCGCATGATCGATACAGCCGTGATCATCGAGGACAAGATGGCTGACGATCAGGTGGGCATCAACCGGAGAGTTACGCTGAAGATGCCGGGAAGAGACGAGCCCATGGTCCTGAAGGTCGTCACGAGCGTGCGGGCGGATTCCATGGAAGGAAGAATCACACCGGAGTCTCCGATCGGCAAGGCACTGATGGGACACCGCGCCGGCGATGTATGCCACGTGAATGTCAACGGCGGCATGCATTACGATGTGGAGATCCTGAAGGTGGAGAATCCCGGCGAGGAGGAAACAGACCGTCTGAGACGCTACTGATCAGGCTGCGGTCCGGAGAGGTCACTCGGAGAAATTCCTCTGAGAGATTCAACGTTAACGGCTGCTGTCCCGGCGTTAAAATCAGAAGCTGCCGAAAGCAGAGAAGTTATATATAATGCGGCGCACACATGCGTGTGTCATCTTCCAGCGCTGAAAAACCGGGAGAAAGAAAGAGGTATTGCCATTGAAAGAAGTTAAGAACGACAGAAAACCCCTGATTTTTTACTACGTAATTGCCATGATCATCCTGATCCTGCTTAACCTTCTGCTCATTCCGAGCGTGTCACGGCAGAAGATCAGGGAATCAACCTATGGCGGGTTTCTCAAGATGCTCGACGAACAGGAAATCGATCAGGTCGAGGTGAACACATCGGACGACACGATCTATTTCACGGATAAGTCCGGGCAGGAGTACAGAACCGGCATCATGGAGGACTACAAACTGGTAGACCGTCTGTATGATGCGGGTATCGAGGATTTTGAGAGCCCGATCGAGACGCAGGCCAATCCGGTGGTGAGCTTCCTGCTCAGCTGGATCCTGCCGCTTGTAGTTATCTATCTGCTCAGTATCTGGCTGACGCGTTCGCTCAGCAAGAGATTAGGCGGCGGCATGGGTGATGCCATGCAGTTCGGCAAAAGCAATGCCAAGGTCTACGTACAGGCCGAGACCGGTATCAAATTTTCTGACGTAGCCGGTGAGGATGAGGCGAAGGCTCTGCTGCAGGAGCTTGTCGATTTCCTGCACAACCCGCAGAAGTACAATGAGATCGGTGCAAAAATGCCGAAGGGTGCTCTGCTCGTAGGCCCGCCCGGAACCGGTAAAACGCTGCTGGCAAAAGCAGTCGCCGGCGAGGCCGATGTACCGTTCTTCTCCATCTCAGGCTCTGAGTTTGTAGAGATGTTCGTCGGCATGGGTGCCGCGAAGGTCCGTGATCTCTTCAAGCAGGCCAATGAAAAAGCGCCCTGCATTGTTTTTATCGATGAGATCGATACCATCGGTAAGAAGCGTGACGGCGGCGGATATACCGGCAACGATGAGCGTGAGCAGACGCTGAACCAGCTCCTTGCGGAGATGGATGGCTTTGATGCCAAGAAGGGTGTTATCATCCTCGGTGCGACCAACCGTCCGGATTCCCTGGATCCGGCCCTGACGAGACCCGGCCGTTTCGACCGCAGAATTCCGGTCGAGCTGCCCGACCTGAAGGGCCGTGAGGAGATCCTGAAGCTGCACGCCAGAGATATCAAGATCTCCGACAATGTCGATTTCAACGAGGTTGCGAGAACAGCAGCCGGCGCATCCGGTGCTGAGCTTGCCAATATGATCAATGAGGCTGCCATCAATGCCGTCCGTGACGGACGTAAGTTCGTTGTACAGAGCGACCTGATGGAGTCTGTGGAAACGGTTATCGCCGGATATCAGAAGAAGAACAAGGTGCTGACGACAAAGGAAAAACTGATCGTTTCCTATCACGAGACAGGACATGCCCTTGTTGCGGCGCTGCAGACGAATTCCGCTCCGGTTACGAAGATCACGATCATTCCGAGAACCTCGGGCGCACTGGGCTATACGCTGCAGGTAGATGAAGGCGAGCACAATCTGCTGAGCAGAGAGGAGCTCGAAAACAAGATCGCCACACTGACCGGTGGCCGTGTCGCGGAGGAGCTTGTGTTCCATTCCATCACGACCGGTGCTTCCAATGATATCGAGCAGGCGACAAAGGTGGCGAGAGCCATGATCACCCGCTACGGCATGAGCGACGAGTTCGGTATGGTGGCACTGGAGACCGTGACGAACAAGTATCTGGGCGGTGACACATCCCTCGCATGTTCCGAGGAGACGGCAAGCCGCATCGACCAGATGGTCGTACAGGAAGTGCAGAAGGAGTACGCAAAGGCAAAGGATCTCATCAGTTCCCATATGGGCAAGCTGCATGAACTGGCAAAATACCTGTATGAGAGAGAGACGATCACAGGCGAAGAATTTATGTCGATCCTGAATAAGAAACCGGAGCAGATCACGGATAAGAACGAAGATGGTTCCGAGGGCGGAGAAAGCGCAGAAACGCCTGAGCAGCCGGTACAGCAGTAACAGGAGGGCCTGACTTATGCGCAGCAGTGAGAAAAGTATGGAGAGCAGAGTTTACGATCGCATGGACTGGTCGGAGATTGAGGCAGTCGTTTACGCGGAGGAGGACCGGCCGCGCCGGATCCTCGGTCCGCATGTGACGGACGACGGCATTCTGGTGCAGGCATTTTTCCCCGGCAGGGAAAATGTCAGCATCCGGTCCGGCGGAAAGACGATCCCCATGGTTCAGGAGGATGAGGCGGGTTACTTCGCCGTCATGCTCAACGGTAAAAAAATACCGCCGTATGATTTCATCCTGGAAGATGAACCTGACCAGGGAAAGGCGGTAAAAGACCCGTACGCTTATCCATGCCAGATCACGGAAAAGGACGAGACGCGCTTTGTGAACGGTATCAGCGCGCATGCCTTTGAGAAGCTCGGCGCACACAGGATGACCATTAACGGAGCGGATGGCGTTTACTTCGCCGTATGGGCACCGAACGCGGTCCGCGTATCCGTTGTGGGTGATTTTAACGGATGGGACGGCCGTCTCCATCAGATGAACCGGCTGGAGTCGGGTATTTTTGAAGTCTTCGTACCGGACGTCGGGGACGGCAGCTTTTATAAGTATGAGATAAAAACAAAGGCAGGACTTGTCTATCTGAAACCGGATCCCTGCGGATTTGCTTTTCAGCAGGGAAATGGCGGCGCCTCCATCGTGACAGATATCACGCACGAATGGAAGGATGCTGACTGGATTGCCGGAAGAGAGGTAAAGGATGTCGGCTCCGCACCGATGGCGGTGTATGAGCTCAACATCAGCACGTGGAAGCGCAGGGAGGACGGTTCAGCGTATACCTACGCGGAGATCGCGCCGCAGGTGGCCGATTATGTGAAATCCATGGGCTATACCCACGTAGAGCTCATGCCGGTGATGGAGTATCCGGACGATGAGAGCATGGGATATGCCACCAGCGGATTTTTCGCACCGACGGGACGCTGCGGAACGCCGCAGGACTTCTTCTCGTTCATGGAGACCATGCATGCGGCGGGCATCGGCGTCATCCTTGACTGGGTGCCGGGCTGCTTCGCGAGAGGAAACGAGGGACTTGCCTCGTTCGACGGGACCTGTCTCTATGAGCATCTGGATCCGAAGAAGGGCGTGCATCCGTTCAGCGGAAGCCTGATCTTCAATTACGGCAGGGGTGAGGTCTGCAGTTTCCTCATCTCGAGTGCCATGTTCTGGCTGACGACATATCACGCGGACGGCCTGCGCATCAACGACGTCGCAACGATGGTGTATCTGGACTACGGCCGCAAGGCCGGGCAGTGGATCGCGAACATGTACGGCGGCAATGAGAATCTCGAGGCCATTGCTTTTCTGAAAAATCTGAACCAGACGATTCACCGGGAATTTCCGGGTGTCATCACGGCTGCAGAGGAGGAGACGGGATTCCCGCAGGTGACCGGCAGTGTATCCGGCGGAGGACTCGGCTTCGATTACAAGTGGAACAACGGCTGCATTCATGACTATATGAACTATATCCAGCTGGATCCGCTTTTCCGCGGGGCGCATCAGGATGATCTGACGTTCAGCTCCGTGTACATGTACAGCGAAAAATTTATCCTGGCTCTGTCGCATGATCTTCTGAGCGACGGAGGCAAGGCGCTGATCAGCAAGATGCCGGGTGCAAAGCCCGAGCTGAAGATGGCCAATCTCCGCCTGACGTATGCCTATCTGATGACTCATCCGGGCAAGAAACTGATCACGATGGGACAGGATTTCGCACAGAGATCGCCGGAGACGGCAGCAGGCGGGGTCAGCTGGGAGGAAGCAGATACGCCGGAGGGCAGACAGATGACTGCCTTCACCAGAGCGCTTCTGAAACTGTACCACAGCCAGCCGGCGCTCTATCAGCTGGATGAGAATCCGGAGGGCTTTGAGTGGATCAGCAATCTGGACTGGGAGCGCAATATGCTCGTCTATCTGCGCAAGAGCATGAAGACGGAGGAAACGCTCCTGATTGTGGCCAACTTTTCCAATGTCACCTATGAGAATTTCATGGTCGGTGTTCCGTATCCCGGCAAGTACAAGGAGATTTTTACAAGCGATTCTGAGGAATTCGGCGGGACAGGCGTGACCAATCCGAGAGTCAAGCTGAGCCGTGCGGTCGAGCAGGATGAGCGCAGGGATTCCATCAAGATCCGTGTCGCGCCTCTCGCGGTAGCGGTTTACCGCTTCACGGAGCCGGTTATCCGGATGACTTCTGAACACGGAAAAGAGACCGAAGCTCCGGCGCCGGCAGTGAAATCAAGGAAGGCTGATGGCGAAGCGTCGGGTAAGGCCGGTAAGGCGCAGACAGAGACAGCGGATAAACCGAAGAAAGCGCAGACAGGTGCAGTTAAAACAAAGAAGACATCGAAGTCTTCCGCGTCCGGAACGAAAAAAGCAAAATCGACAGCTTCTGATACAGCGAAAAAAGCAAAGACGACAGCCGCAGATACAGCAAAAAAGATAGGAACGGCAGCAGCGGACACAGCAAAGAAAGTACAGACGGCAGCAGCGGACACGGCAAAGAAGGTACAGACAGCGGCTGCGGATACAGCAAAGAAGGTAGAGACGGCTGCTGCGGATACAGCAAAAAGGGTGGAGACAGCCGCAGCGGACACAGCGAAGAAGGTGCAGACAGCGGCTGCGGATACAGCGAAAAAGGTAGAGACGGCTGCCACGGATACAGCGAAAAAAGTGCAGTCTGCGGCGAATAAGGCGAAGAAAACACAGAAGTGATCATGGCAGTGGATTATTTAAGCGGAACTTCATCAACAAGCTGCGGCCAGACGACGCTGGAGGATCTGGCGGCGACGTCAGAGAACGCCATGCAGACCGGAGGCTTCGGCAAATGGCTTGAGACATTCGGAGGACAGGCGCTCAATTATCTGATACGCATCGGTGTCGGCGTCCTGATTATTTTTGTCCTGTGGAAGGTGCTGAAAAAGTTCTGCAGGTTCATCGACAGGCGTATGGCCGGCCGAAAGGTCGACCCATCTGTCCGCTCCTTCGTGACCTCCGTGATCACCTGGGGCATCATGATCCTGACGATCGTTGAGATCTGTATATGGCTCAATATTGTGGAAGCCAGCACGATCGCAGCGATCGTGGCGGCAGCCGGCGTGGGCATATCGCTCGCCGTACAGGGAACGCTCTCCAACTTTGCGGGCGGCATCCTGATCCTCGCGCTGAAACCATTCCGCGTCGGGGATTACATCAAGGTGCCGGCGCTGAACGCGGAGGGAACCGTCGTCAGGATTGAAATGTACTACACCACCATCGAAATGGTCAGCCACGAACTGGTCTCTCTGCCGAATTCCTCTCTCACGAACAATCAGGTCACCAACTATTCGTCCTCGGGCAAGAGACTTGTTATGATCAACTGTCCGGTTTCCTATGCCGCTGACCTGGAAAAAGCAAAGGAGATTCTCTGGGAGATCATCCGCGCGGACAGCAGGATGGATGCTTCGTCCGCAACAGTGGTCGTCAGCGAACTGGGAGACAGTGCGGTCGTCCTTCAGCTGCGCGCGACGGTAAAGACATCAGACTACGTGCAGACGGTCTGGGATACCAACGAGCGTGTCAAGAAAGCTTTCGATGAGGGCGGCATCGAGATCCCGTACAATCAGCTGGATGTGCATATCCGGGAATCATAATCATTTTGCAGTTGCAGAATCTGCCAGAGGTGACAGGAGGCCGAAAGCATGCAGAAAGTCTGTGAAAATGCCGAAAGTACGCGAAAAAGCTTGCAATACCGCCTCAATGGTGTTAGAGTTGTGCATGTTAATAGTTGACTAAAGCAGGAGTGGGCCGAGAGGTCCACTCCTGTTCGTTGTCCGGGCTGCTTCCGGGTACGGACAGGGAGGAATCCGATTGAGCAGAACAGAAGAAATAGAAAAAAAGGCCGAGGAGATTTTACTATCCGTGATCGGTGACACGTATGAGTTCGTCGATCTGGAATATGTAAAGGAAGCCGGCACCTGGTATCTCAGGGCATACTGCGATAAAGAGGGCGGTATCACGATCGATGACTGTGAAATCATCAGCCGCGCGTTTGAGGAAAAGCTGGACGCTGCCGATTTTATCGACGATGCCTATGTGCTTGAAGTGAGTTCTCCCGGACTCGGCAGACCGCTGAAGAAAGAACGGGATTATAAGCGGGCACTCGGACAGCGTGTGGAAGTACACACCTACAAAATCATTGATCATGAGAAGAGTTTCACCGGCGTTCTGAAGGATTACAGCGATGATACGGTTACACTGGATCTGGATGATGACGGCGGAGAAAAGACATTCAACAGGGCAGATATTTCCCTGATCCGGATGGCTTTTGACTGGTAAACGATGAGAACGGCGAATGCCGCGATGATGAGATAAAACAGTATAAGGCGTTTTATCCCGTTCTGTAGATCACAGCAGATAAACAGGAGGACAAGAGAAGAAAAATGCGTGCAAAGAAAAAGGCCGAACCGCAGGATAATATGGTAGAGATTCTGAATCTTCTGGAGAAAGAAAAAGGCATCAGCAAGGAATCACTGCTGCAGGCCATTGAAGATTCCCTGCAGCAGGCATACAAATACCAGCACCACACGGATAACAGTCTGGTCACGATCGATCCGGAAACCTGCCAGCCGCATATCTATCAGGTGCGCAAGGTTGTGGAGGAAGTGGAAAATCCGGAGACGGAGATCACGCAGCAGGAAGCTTTTGAATATGATTCGACGGCTCAGATCGGCGATGACATCCGTATCGAGATCGATTCAAAACAGTTTTCACGCATTGCCGCTCATACGGCGCGCAATACCATCGTCCAGAAGATCCGCGAGCAGGAGAGAAGCCTTCTGTACAACGAGTATAAGGAGAAGGAAAAACACGTGGTTACCGGTACGGTACAGCGCGTGATCAACAACAATGTCAGCATTGATCTGGGCAGAACCGATGCACTCCTCACAGAGCGTGAGATGGTTCCCGGCGAGACGCTGAAACCGAACGAACGCGTGAAGGTTTATATCAAGAGCGTTACGGATACGCCCAAGGGACCGAGGATCATCGTATCCAGAAAGTGCAAGGAGCTGGTTGCCTGCCTCTTTGAAGAGGAAGTGGCCGAGATCCAGAACGGCATCATCGAAGTGCGTGCCATCGCGCGTGAAGCCGGATCCCGCACGAAGATCGCCGTATGGTCCAATGATGAAAATGTCGACGCGGTCGGTGCCTGCGTAGGTATCAAGGGCAGCAGGGTTGATACGATCGTCGATGAGCTTGACGGGGAGAAGATCGATATCATCAACTGGGATGAAAATGAGGCGCAGCTGATCGAGAATGCGCTCTCGCCCGCAAAGGTCATCACCGTACTGGCAGATCAGGAAGACCGTCAGGCACTTGTCGTTGTTCCGGACTATCAGCTTTCGCTGGCAATCGGCAAGGAAGGCCAGAATGCCCGCCTGGCAGCCCGTCTCACAGGATACAAGATCGATATCAAGAATGAGACACAGGCGAGAGAAGAAGGTATCTTTGACGCAGAGGAAGCATACGGCGAGGATGCTGAAGAGGATAATGAGGAAGAGAGCAGCTTCGAGGAATCAGCGGAAGATTATGATGCTGCAGATGAAGCTGTCCCGGAAAATGACACTGATGACAGCACAGAACTGACAGATGCAGATCCTGCGGAAGAGGCAGAGAACGCAGAGGACAGCACGGAAACTGCTGAGGACGCGTTAGAAGATGCAGAGGACAGTGCAGTATCAGAAGACGCACAGGATGATGCAGATAAGGCGGAATAAACTGCCGACGGAGACAAATTATTGAGTGAAGGCCGAAAGGCGCCTGAACGCACATGCGTCGGGTGCCGTCAGAAAAAAGAAAAGAAAATGCTTGCGCGTGTCGTGAGAAAACCCGATGGCACGATCGTTTATGATCCCGGCGGGAGACAGAACGGACGGGGCGCTTATCTGTGCCGGAGTACGGACTGCCTGAAAAAGGCCGAAAAGTCGCGGTCACTGGAGAGAGCGCTGGGCGTGAGCATCCCCGAGGAAGTTTACCGGGAGCTTGAGAAGGAGGTCGCCGCGGATGAATGACCGGAGAGCAGCCTCCATGCTGGGCATAGCCCGCAGGGCTGGTAAGGTGGAAAGCGGGGAGTACGCCACAGAACAGGCGATCAGGAGAGGCCGGGCAAAGCTGCTGATCCTTTCCGTCGACGCCTCGGAAAATACAGTAAAGAAGTTTATGAATATGGCAGAGGGACATCATGTTCCCGCGGTTCGTTTCCGTACCAAAGCGGAGCTCGGACATGCCATTGGTACAGGCGATAGATCCTGTCTCGCCGTTACGGATGATGGACTGGCCGGTGCCGTGAGTAAATATCTGGAAGAAGAATAGTTGGCACGGCCGGTGCGTTGTGACAGACGCAGGACCGGTGAGCAGGAAGAAAGGCTGGTGTTGTAATTGGCAAATCAGAGAATCAGGGATCTTGCAAAAGAACTGGGCGTGGAATCCAGAAGCATCCTCGATTTCCTCGCGAAAAAGGGAAGCAGTGACAAGACAGCAGCGAGCAGTATCGATGGTGCGCAGGCAGATGAAATTCGCCGCGCACTGAAGAACGGTGCTGCCGCCGGAAAAACGGCTGCTTCGTCAGGTGATGCCGCAAAGAGCAGTCAGGAAGCTGGAAAAGCGGCAGCGGATGGCGCAAATGACGCGGCCAGGAAAGATGCGCAGGCGAAGGCGGATAAGCCGAAGAAGAAAAAGTTCGTCATGGTTTTCCATCCGCAGAACGCATCCAGTAAAGAAGTGAGAAATTATCGTCCGGGCGGTGCGCAGCAGAACCGCGGCAAGGCGGCAGCTCCGGCGAAGGACACGCGGAGCACGGCGGGCAGAGCAGAAGAGACCAGAGGCGGCCGTCCTGTCGGCAAGACCGGCAATGCTTCAGCTGCCAAGGTGCCGCTGATCCACAGACCGCGTCCGCACGGCGTGATCCGCAATGAAAATCCGAAACCGCCGGTGAGCAATGTTCCGGAGAGAAAACCGGCGAGCGCACTGACACGTGAGGCAGAGGCTGCGGCAGCTGCCAGAACGGATGAGGCAAAGGCAGAAGAAGCAGCTGCAAAGGCTGCAACGTCTGCAGCAGAAGCAGCGCGAAGCACGGTTCCGGCAGGTGAGCCGTCCGTACAGGCAGAGAAGCCCGTTTCCACAGCAGCTCCCGCAGCTGCAGAGGCAGCGGCGAAAGCAGAGCAGACAGCCGGGGCATCTCAGGATACAAAGGCACAGGCTGCTCAGGCATCTCCTGCTGCAGATAAAGGAAATCATCAGGATACGGCAGCCACTGAGAAACGGACAGAAGCAGCTCCGGCAGCGCAGAAGGCAGGCGGAGACCGCACTTCCCGTCAGGGACGTTTCGGTGACCGTAACGGCAGTCGTACCTACGGTGACAGATCCCGCAGCCAGAGCGGCGAGAGAACCCAGGGAGGCGAGAGATCACAGGGCGGAAGGTTCGGCGACAGAAACGGTCAGGACCGCGGCCCCAGAAAACCTTTCGGAGACCGGAACGGAAGACCGGGACAGGGTCAGGGACGCATGTCTGCTTCCGGACGTCCGGGAAGACCGGGCGGATTCGGAGCCGGCAGAAACGAAGCCGGCACAGGCAATCGTTTTGGATCCCATACAGGCGGGCGTCCGGGTATGCACAGTGATCATCGCGGCGGCAGCGCAGCGATGGATGTGTCGGTGAAGAAGCCGACAAGAGATTCACGCAGCCGTGACAAGGATAAGAATAAAGAGGATCTGAGAGGAAACAAGTTCACCAACGACAGTCGAAGGAGCGGTGGACATAATAACAGACAGCTGATCCCGAAGGCTCTCCAGAAACCCACCCATAAGAAGGATGAGAAGAAGGAAGAGAAGGTTACCGAGATTAAAATCGGCGATAAGCTGACGATCCGTGAGCTGGCTGAGAAGATGAAGATCAATCCTTCCGTTGTTGTCAAAGACCTGTTCATGAAGGGTGAGATGTACACCGTCAACCAGGAAGTGAGCTACGACAAGGCGGAAGAAATCGCCATGAACTATGACATCAGCTGCGAGCATGAAGAGGCTGTCGATGTGATCGCCGAGATGCTCAAGGAGGATGAAGAGGATGAGAGCAAGATGGTTCCGCGTCCTCCGGTAGTCTGCGTCATGGGCCATGTCGATCATGGTAAAACTTCGCTCCTCGACAAGATCCGTCATTCCCATGTGACAGAGCGCGAGGCCGGCGGTATTACACAGAACATCGGTGCCTACTGCGTTTCTATCAATGGCCGCAGTATCACATTCCTCGATACGCCCGGTCATGAAGCTTTCACGGCCATGCGTATGCGTGGTGCGAATTCCACGGATATCGCCGTACTCGTTGTAGCAGCGGATGATGGCGTTATGCCGCAGACCGTCGAGGCGATCAACCATGCGAAGGCAGCCAATGTCGAGATCATAGTTGCTATCAACAAGATCGATAAACCCGGCGCAAATCCTGACAGAGTAAAGCAGGAGCTGACAGAGTACGGCCTCGTTGCCTCTGACTGGGGCGGCCAGACAGAGATGGTCGAGGTTTCCGCCAAGACCGGTCAGGGTATCGACGACCTGCTGGATACCATCCTGCTGACGGCTGATATCCTCGAGCTGAAGGCAAATCCGAACCGTCTGGCGAGAGGTCTTGTGCTCGAGGCAAAGCTGGACAAGGGCAAGGGCCCGGTAGCCAACCTCCTTGTACAGAAGGGTACGCTTCACGTCGGCGATTACATCGCCTGCGGTTCCGCGTCCGGTAAAGTCCGCGGCATGACCGATGAGAACGGCAAGTCCGTCCGCTCGGCCGGCCCGTCCGTACCTGTTGAGGTGCAGGGCCTGAACGGCGTTCCGGATGCCGGCGAGATCCTCCTGGCAACGGAGACGGATAAGGAAGCGAAAAATATTGCGGCGACCTACGTCAACGAGCACAAGAATGCACTTCTGGAGGAGACAAAGTCCAGAATGTCGCTGGATGCACTTTTTGATCAGATCAAGGATGGTTCTGTCAAGGAACTTGAACTGATCGTCAAGGCTGATGTGCAGGGCTCCGTTGAGGCGCTGAAGCAGTCACTGGAGAAGCTCTCCAATGATGAGGTCGTTATCAAGATCATCCATGGCGGCGTCGGAGCGATCAACGAATCGGATGTATCGCTGGCGGCGGCTTCCAATGCCATCGTCATCGGCTTCAATGTCCGTCCGGATCAGACGGCCAAGGCACTGGCAGATGAAGAGAAGGTCGATATCCGTCTGTACAGAGTCATCTATCAGGCGATCGATGATATCACAGCTGCCATGAACGGTATGCTCGAGCCGGTCTATGAGGAAAAAGTAATCGGACACGCGGAAGTTCGTCAGCTATTCAGGGCTTCGGGTGTGGGCAACATCGCCGGAAGCTATGTGCTCGACGGCACCATCCAGCGTGGCTGCAAGGTCCGTGTATACCGCGGAGACGATCAGCTCTTTGAAGGTGAGCTCGCCAGTCTGAAGCGCTTCAAGGATGATGTGAAGGAAGTAAAGGCAGGCTTTGAGTGCGGTATTGTGGTAGAAGGCTTTGACAGCTTCACGCAGGGCGACCGCATCGAGGCTTATATCATGGCAGAGGTGCCGAGATGAGAAAAAACAGTATCAAAAACGTCCGGATCAATGAGGCTGTGAAGGAAGAGATCAGCAATATCATCCGTTCCGACGTCAAGGATCCCAGGATTGCGATGATGACCAGCGTTACGCAGGCCATTGTCGCTACAGACCTGAAAACCTGCAAGGTCATGGTCAGTGTGCTGGGAGACGATAAGGCAAAACAGGACACTATGGAAGGACTGCGCAGCTCGGCCGGTTATATCCGGCATGAGCTGGCGCAGCGCCTGAACCTCCGCAATACGCCGGAGCTGATCTTCCGTCTGGACACATCGATCGAATACGGTGTGAATATGTCCCGCAGAATCGATGAGGTCATGGAAGAGGACAGAAAAAAGCACGGGGAAAGCAGCGAAGAGGACAGGACAGGGCGCGAGGAAAGCGAATGAGATTAGGAAATATTGGCGATTATCTGGAAGGAGTCAGCAGCATAGCGATCGCAGGCCATGTGAATCCCGATGGAGACTGCGTTGGCTCTGCCCTCGGTGTGTATCTGTATCTGAAGGATAACTTCCCCGGGATCAGCGTGACCGTATTTCTGGAAAATATGCGAGATGAATTCAGGTTTCTGGAGGATGCGGGAAAGGTGCGCTTCACGCTGGATGAGGTCAGACCTTATGACCTCATCATCCTTGTGGATATCAGCAGCCGGGACCGCATCGGCGTGATCAGCGATCTGCTCCCGCTTGCGGGAAAGACGCTCTGCTTTGACCACCATATCACCAACAGAGAATCCTGCACCTGGCTGTTCAATTATCCGGATATGAGCTCGACTTCAGAGCTGGTTTATTATTTCATGGATCCGGATAAGGTATCGGAAAAATGTGCTGAGGCACTCTACATGGGCATCGTGCATGATACCGGTGTTTTCCAGTATTCCTGCACCTCGCCTGACACGATGCGCACGGCGGCGGCTCTCATGGAGAAGGGCATTCCGTTCAGCCGGATCGTCGACGATACCTATTATCAGAAGACCTATGTGCAGAATCAGATCATGGGCCGCACCGTCATGGAATCCATCCTGATTCTTGGCGGAAGGCTGATCATCGGGTACGTCAAAAATAAAGACATGAATTTTTACGGTGCCACACCGAAGGATATGGATGGCATCGTCAACCAGCTGAGAAATACCATCGGTGTTGAAGTGGCTATTTTCATGTACGAGAAGGAACCTTCTGTCTGGAAGGTGAGCCTGCGTTCCAGAGACTATGTCGATGTCAGTGCGGTCGCTCAGAAATTTGAGGGCGGCGGTCATGTGCGCGCTGCCGGCTGCACGATGACCGGATCGCAGTATGACGTCATCAACAACCTGACGTACTATCTGGAGAAGGCGCTGGATGAACCGCATGAAGCCTGACATGAAGACAAGCGCGCACTGTGAATAAGATCCCATCCGTTGATGAAGAAGCCTGATATGGAGACAGGCCTTTGCGGCGGATGATGGTCAGTCACTGCGGTACAGCGGAAGGGTTGGCATCCGAATGATAATGTATCGGGGGATATATGTATATTCGGAGATACTGCCATGATCAATGGATTTATCAATGTATATAAGGAGCCGGGATATACGAGTCATGATGTGGTCGCAAAGCTGAGGGGCATCGTCCATCAGAAAAAGATCGGCCACACAGGTACACTGGACCCGGCGGCCGAGGGGGTTCTGCCTGTCTGTCTGGGAAAAGCAACGCGTGCAGCGGATTTCCTCACGGATGAGACAAAAACCTACGAGACGGTGATGCTTCTCGGGCTGGATACTGACACACAGGATACGACGGGCGACGTGCTGCGGCAGGCAGAGGTGATGTGCTCGGAGGAAGAGGTGTTTGCGGCCATTCGGTCTTTTGAGGGCGACCAGATGCAGGTTCCGCCCATGTATTCAGCCAGAAAAATCAACGGAAAGAAGCTCTATGAGCTGGCCCGCGAAGGGAAAACCGTTGAACGGGAGGCACGGCCGGTTCATTTTTACGAAATCCGGGTACTCTCATGCAGCATGCCGCGGATCACCATGCGGGTCACCTGCTCGAGAGGAACCTATATCCGCACGCTCTGTCATGATATCGGGGAAAAACTGGGCTGCGGCGGCTGTATGGAGAAACTGATCAGGACGAAGGTCGGCGGATTCAAGGAAGCTGATGCGGTGACGCTCCGTAAGATCAGTGAGCTCGCAGAGGAAGGGCGTCTCAGAGACGTTCTGAAGCCGGTCGATACGATTTTTTCTGATCTTTCCTCCTTTTCCACGATCGATGTAGCTGACGGGCTGGCTCATAACGGCAACAAGGTTCCGGCAGGCATGGTCAGCAATGTCATGAAGGGATACCTGGAAAAAAAGATCATACAGGATATGCTCCGGCAGAGTATGGACAGAGACGTTGAAAAACGGGAATCTGACCGGACGGATCTTCCCTTTCCCGGCCGGGTTCGTCTCTATGACTCCAGGGGGACTTTTATCGGTCTGTACAGTTATGACAGGGAGACATGCATGTTCTGTCCGGTCAGGATCTTCTATGACCCGGAGGAAGCGGCGGAGGAGAACAGCAGGAAGTCGGTGTACGAAGCTTATCTCGACGGCTCGGAGGAATACAGACAGCAGCCGCTGCCCTCTCTGCATGAGCTGAAGGAACAGGAGATCATGGAGAGCTCGTACCGCGAATAAGCTGACAGCCACACGCCGGTGAGAAGACAGAACCTCGCGGGTGAGGACATCTGTAAGATTGGTTTTGATCGCGACAGAATGACAAGAGGAATCCTGCATACATTACGCGGGTGAGGGGATTGACAATGGATTACGTCAGAGATCTTTCAACCTATGTGAGCGATGCGCCAACGGCTGTGACGCTCGGCAAATTTGACGGCGTGCACAGGGGTCACAGAAAACTGATCGCGAAGATCCATGAACTCGCGCGTGAAAACGGCTGGAAAACAGCCGTTTTTACTTTTGATGTGGCGCCGCAGGTCTTTATGGGCGAGCGGGCACAGAAAGTTCTGGTCACGAACCGTGAGCGTGCAGAGATCATGCGAGATCTCAATGTGGACATCCTGATCGAGTGTCCGTTCACAGAGGGGCTGAAGTCCATGGAGGCGGATGCTTTTGTGCGCAACATTCTCGTTGAAAAGCTCCATGCCAGTGCCGTCGTGGTCGGAACGGACTTTCATTTCGGAAAAAACAGAAGCGGCTCTCCGGCTTTTCTGCAGCAGCAGGGACCAGCATCGGGCTTTCAGACGATCATCGTGCCGAAGGAAAAAGATGACGGCAGGGACATCAGCAGCACCTGGATCCGCGGGGAACTCGCGAAGGGAAATGTCCGCAAGGTGCGTGAACTGCTGGGCTATCCCTATTTCATCGATGGAAAGATCGTCCATGGCCGTCATCTGGGACATAAGCTCGGGTTCCCGACGATCAACCAGTTGCCTGCACCGGAAAAAATGCTGCCGCCCAATGGCGTTTATTTTTCACAGACGTTTGTCGGCGGGCATCTGTATCAGGGCATTTCCAATATCGGCGTAAAGCCTACGGTGGACGGGAATCACATGGGGATCGAGACGTACCTGTTTGACTGCAGCCTTGATCTGTATGAACAGCAGGCGCGTGTGGAACTGCTGGATTTCAGACGTCCCGAGAAACGCTTTGAAAATCTCGATCAGCTGAAGGCGAAGATCGATGAGGATATCCGGGCAGCGGATCTGTTCTTCCAGCCCGACTGAGTGATACAGATACCTCTTCCCGCACACCTTGACTGTAAAGTTTTAGCGTGGTAAAATCGACCTTGATTTTTCGATGGAAAAACCTGTATGGAGGTAGGATGATGAGTAAGGATATTCATACAGAGGCGGTCGATCAGCTCTTTGAAGCGATTCTCACGCTGAACAGTGTTGATGAGTGCTATACTTTTTTTGAAGATGCGTGTACCATCAATGAGATTCTGTCTCTGTCGCAGCGCTTTGAAGTGGCAAGGATGCTGCGTGATAAGAAGACATACCTGGAAATATCCGGCCGGACGGGCGCGTCAACAGCGACGATCAGCCGTGTGAACCGGTCTCTGATCTATGGGAATGACGGCTATGAGCTTGTCCTGAAGCGCATGGCTGAAAGAGGAACAGCAAAACCTGTTGATTAAAGAAAACTTCGGGAACCCGGCGGCAGCACCTGCTGTCGGCCGGGTTTTACTGTATTAAGCCGTCGGGCTTAATACAGTACCAGTTGTATGCGGTTTAGTTGAAAGATAAATGAAGAACAACTGACAGGAGAAAATAAATGATCGCGATTATTGATTATGATGCGGGCAATATCAGAAGCGTGGAAAAGGCGCTGCTGTCGATCGGACAGCCGGCTGTTGTGACGCGCGATCCGGAGGTGCTCAAAGCGGCAGATCGGGTGATCCTTCCGGGTGTAGGTGCGTTCGGAGACTGTATGAACCGCCTGAACCAATACGGGCTTACAGAGGTGATACGTGACATCTGCGCGGAGGGAAAGCCGTTCCTCGGTATCTGCCTCGGTCTGCAGCTGCTTTTTGAATCGAGCGAGGAGAGCCCGGGCGTCCCCGGACTGGGTATTCTGAAGGGCCATGTACTCAGAATTCCGGACGACGGAAAGCGGAAGATCCCGCATATGGGATGGAATTCCATCCATCTGCAAGGTGACGGGCGACTGTTCCGCGGAATCCCCGATGAGTCCTATGTATATTTCGTACATTCTTATTATCTGAAAGCGGATGACCCGGCGATCGTCAAAGCCACGACGGAATACGGGGTGACGATTGACGCATCCGTAGAGCAGGGCAACGTGTTTGCGACGCAGTTCCATCCGGAGAAGAGCTCCGACACGGGTCTGCAGATCCTCAGAAATTTTACGGAGGTATGATATGTTTACGAAGAGAATCATACCGTGCCTCGATGTAAAGGATGGAAGAGTTGTCAAGGGCGTGCATTTCGTCAGCCTCCGCGATGCGGGTGATCCGGTTGAAGCGGCGAAGGCCTATGACAAAGAGGGAGCCGATGAGATTGTTTTTCTCGATATTACGGCTTCGAGTGACCACCGCGCCACGGTTGTGGATATGGTGCGGCGCGTGGCGGAGAATGTGTTTATCCCGTTCACCGTGGGCGGCGGAATCCGTACTGTGGAGGATTTCAAGCTGCTCCTCAGGGAGGGCGCTGATAAAATCTCCATCAACACGTCAGCCATCGAACGTCCGGAGCTGATCAGTGAGGCCGCGCTGAAATTCGGGCGGCAGTGCGTGGTCGTTGCGATCGATGCGAAGAAACGAGCTGACGGAAACGGCTGGATCGTGTACAAGAACGGCGGACGCGTGGATACGGGACTGGATGCGCTGGAATGGGCGGCAAAGGCAGAAGAACTCGGCGCCGGTGAGATCCTTCTCACGAGTATGGACTGCGACGGAACAAAAGCAGGCTATGATCTTCCGCTCACAAGAGCGATCTCTGACGAAGTCCGGATACCGGTCATCGCCTCCGGTGGTGCAGGCAAAAAAGAGGATTTCTACGATGCCCTCACGGAGGGCGGCGCTGAAGCGGCGCTCGCGGCATCGCTTTTTCACTACAATGAGCTGGAGATCCGTCCGCTGAAGGAATATCTGCGGCAGCGCGGAATCTCTGTGCGGCTGACACCCGGCAGATAATATCTGATGTGTCCGGCGGCAGTTAAAGGGAATGGCAGGCAGGGATAAGGTATGCAGGAGGATGATGGATCATGGCGGGACTCACAGGCGCCTGGGAAAAAGCAATGGAACCGGAATTTTCCAAGCCATATTACAGAAAGCTTTTTCTGAAAGTGGGAGAGGAATACAGAACGCACACGGTCTATCCGCCGGCGCAGGACATTTTCAATGCCTTTCATCTGACCCCGCTGGATCAGGTAAAGGTCGTGATCCTGGGACAGGACCCGTATCATGAGCCCGGACAGGCGGAGGGACTTTCCTTTTCCGTCAAGCCCGGTGTGGCGATCCCGCCGTCTCTCGTGAATATCTATCAGGAGCTTCATGACGATCTCGGGTGTTATATTCCGGATAACGGCAGCCTGGTGAAGTGGGCAGAACAGGGCGTCATGCTGCTCAACTCTGTACTGACAGTGCGCGCGCATCAGGCTTTCTCGCATGCCAATATCGGCTGGGAGGAATTCACGGATGCTGCGGTCCGCGTGCTCTCGGAGCAGGACAGACCGATGGTCTATATTCTCTGGGGCAGAGCAGCGCAGAAGAAGGCTTCGATGATCAGCAATCCGAAGCATCTGGTCCTCCGTTCTCCGCATCCGAGTCCGCTGTCGGCCTATCACGGATTTTTCGGCAGTAAGCCGTTTTCAAAAACAAACGCCTATCTGGAGCAGTGCGGCCTCACGCCGATCGACTGGCAGATTGAAAATACTGGCAGCAAGGGGAATAATATTTCATGACAGGTAAAAAACAACAGGGCGATTCACTCGTGAGAAATGCTTCTATTCTGATGATCGCCACCATTGTCTCCAGGATTATCGGACTTCTGTACAGAAGCCCTCTGGGGAGCATTCTCGGATCTGTCGGTCTGGGTTACTACGGTTATGCGAGTAATCTGTACACGATCCTTCTTCTGATCTCATCCTACAGCATTCCCATGGCGGTATCGAAGATCGTTTCGGAGAAGCTGGCGAGAAAGGAATACCGCAACGCGGCAAAAATGTTCCGGGGCGCCCTTCTGTATGCTGTCGCAGTGGGTGGCATCACAGCGCTCATCTGCTGGTTCCTGGGCGGATTTCTCCTGCCGCGTAATCAGCAGAATGCGCTTCCCGCACTCCGGGCGCTGGCGCCGACAATCTTTTTCTCATCCATCCTCGGTGTTCTCCGCGGATATTTCCAGGCACACAAAACCATGACACCGACTTCTGTATCGCAGATCCTCGAGCAGATCATGAATGCGGTCGTCAGTATCCTTGCCGCCTGGATCCTCGTATCCGCGCACTCCGGAAGCGATGAGGAACATGCTATATACGGCGCCATGGGCGGCACCATCGGTACGGGTGCCGGCGTCCTGACAGGTCTTGCCTTCATGCTCTGGGTGTTTCATGTCAACAGGAAATATTTCCGCCGCAGAGCTGAAAGAGACACGACGACGGGAGAGGAGAGCTATCGCGATATCTTCCGCGAAATGCTCATGATGATCACGCCGGTTATTTTTACCTCGTTTATCCTGAACTGCAGCGCCTATCTGGACAGCTACCTGTACTCCACGATCCAGGGCTTTAACGGTTTTAAGGATACAGCTATCTCCGCAGCCTATGGCGAGTACAGCAACTACTATGTGACGCTTATCGGCATTCCGCTCGCGATCGCCTCGGCCAGCACATCGGCCATGATGCCGGAGGTGTCCGGCCTGCACGCGGTCGGCAGCATCGACGCCGCCAACCGGAAGATCAATGAGACCATGCGTCTGGCCATGATCATCTGTATCCCTTCGATGGTTGGTCTGACCGTGCTTGCACGCCCGATCGTTGGTGTGCTCTTCCCGGCGGCCAGTGATATGGCGGGCACGCTGCTTCTGACGGGTTCGGCGTTCGTCATCACGGATTCCTTCTCCATCATCTCCGGCGGCGTGCTGCAGTCGATCGGTCATCAGACGACGGCGCTGATCAATTCCACGGTTTCGCTCGGCGTCAATCTGGCGAGCCTGGCCATTATCCTGCTGGCTGTTCCGCAGTCGGATATCTATGCCGTGATGATATCCAACATTATTTTTTCCGTCGTATGCTGCGTCATGAATATCATCTCCATGAAAAAATACCTCGGCCTCCAGCATCAGATCAGAAAAACCTACGGCGAACCCTTCGCGGCATCGGCTGTGATGGGCGCGGCGGCCTGGCTGATCTATCACGGACTCCGTGCCATAACCAGAAGTCCGGGCTTCAGCCTGATCATTGCGGTGCTGGCAGCAGTGGTGATCTATCTGGTGGTTTACGTGAAGGTTTCCGGTATCAGTGAAGACGGACTCCGGCGTCTGCCGGGCGGTTCGCGTCTTGTCAGCCTGCTGCAGAAGATGCATGTCTTCAGGGCGTGATCATGACAGAACTGTTTCTCATAATATTCTCGGAGACCTGCAGGATCGCAGGAAACTGATCTGCAACAGAAAAAAATTCCATAAAGAAAATATTAAAAATATTTTAAAATCATTACAAATAACAACATCCTGATGAATGCCTGAAAAACAGCACAAAATATTGAAAAAATCCCGGAAACAGCAAAAGTGATGTAAAAATCTCCCTCTTGAAAATGTGAAGAACTGTGTTATACTTTGTAACAGTTATTTAATAATTTTAACTGTTATGATATTTTTCACCTGTCGGCGGACAGCCGGCGGAACATTTCAGGGGAGAGCAGGTGTTCAAGATGAGAAAATTCTGGATCAGGATGATGAGTGTGCTGTCCATGATCGCCATGCTGCTGTGCGCGTCTACGCCGGTATATGCAGCCAGAGATCTGGTGGCCATTGGCACAGGAAGTACAACGGTAACTTCAACGACGGCAACCGCTTCCGGTTCCGGAAGTCAGTCGTCCGGAAGTGCCGCATCCACAGCAACCAATACATCTGTGACGACGGCAACGGGCACAAATCAGAAATCAGCGACGACGTCAACGACAGCCGTACAGACGGGTGTCGTAGATGATTCCATACCGTTTGTTCTGCTGATCGCAGCTGCCATGGTCATGATGGTCGTGCTGATCCGTGCCAACATCAACCGCAGGAGATATGGCAACTACGGCGAATACTGGATGGACCAGATGATCGAATACGAGAAGAAGATGCAGGCGAAATAAACTGGCATCAGACGTGTATTCGCAGGCCACAGAAAAAAGTATAATGTAGTTTTACTGGAGGAGACGCAGCCCGCGGCTCCTCCTTTGCTGTCTGGTCAGGCTTACATGTGATGTTTCTGTACAATTCGGTTAAAAACAATATGTGGGAATATACTTGTAAAACGTACGCTAAATTGATAATATGTATTTTGTTGTCGTGCGTTAAACCGTAACGCGTTAAAGCATTAAACAACTGCGCTGCAATCGCAGTGAAATAAATATTGATTGTATTGGGGAGGAAACGAAATGCCAATTACTGATTTTCTCGAGAGAAACGCAGAGCACTACGGAGACGAGGTAGCTCTGGTAGAACTGAACCCGGGCATGCGTGAGACGCGCCGGATCACATGGAAGGATTACGCACTGATCCAGCCGACCGATGACCGTCCATACCGCCATGAGATTACATGGAGCGTATTCGACGAGAAAGCCAACCGTGTGGCCAATATGCTCATCTCCCGCGGTGTCGAAAGAAATGACAAGGTTGCCATCCTCATGATGAACTGCCTGGAGTGGCTGCCGGTCTACTTCGGTATCCTGAAGGCGGGGGCAATCGCCGTGCCTTTCAACTTCCGCTATTCAGCGGAGGAGATCCTCTACTGTGCCGAGCTTGCGGACGTTGATGTGCTTTTCTTCGGGCCGCAGTTCATCGGAAGAATCGAAGCTGTCGAGGAAAAACTCAGCCGCGGAAGACTTCTGATCTACGTGGGTGAGAACACGCCGACCTTCGCAGATAATTATCACGAGCTGGTTGCGGACTGCTCGAGCCGGAAGCCGGATGTCCACATCACCGATGATGATCTGGCCGCCATTTATTTTTCCTCCGGCACGACAGGATTCCCGAAGGCCATCCTGCATAAGCACCGCTCCCTGACGCAGTCGGCCGAGATGGAGCAGCAGCACCATCTGCAGACGCATGACGATGTTTTCCTTTGCATACCGCCGCTCTACCACACGGGTGCAAAAATGCACTGGTTCGGCAGCCTGATCTCCGGCTCGCGGGCCGTGCTTCTCCGCGGAACGGATCCGAAGACGATTCTCTCGGCTGTGTCTGATGAAAAATGTACGATCGTCTGGCTGCTTGTGCCGTGGGCACAGGATATCCTTGATGCGCTCGATGCCGGTGACGTGCGTCTGGAAGATTATCATCTGAGCCAGTGGCGCCTGATGCATATCGGTGCGCAGCCTGTGCCGCCGGCCCTGATCAGACACTGGAAGGATTACTTCCCGAATCACCAGTATGATACCAACTACGGTCTGTCGGAATCCACCGGCCCCGGCTGTGTCCATCTGGGCATCGGCAATGACCATAAAGTGGGCGCGATCGGCATACCCGGTTACCGCTGGGAGTGCAAGATCGTTGACGACAACTATCATGAAGTGGAACAGGGCAGGGAAGGTGAGCTCTGTGTCAAGGGCCCCGGCGTGATGGAGTGCTATTACAAGAATCCGGAGGCTACAAAGGAAGCACTTCCCGGAGACGGCTGGCTCAGGACCGGTGATGTGGCTGTACAGGATGAGGACGGCTTCTACTATCTGGTAGACCGCAAAAAGGATGTCATCGTCATGGGCGGTGAAAATATCTATCCTGTGGAGATCGAGGACTTCCTGCATACGAATCCGAAGATCAATGACGTTGCCGTGATCGGTCTGCCTGACAAGCGGCTCGGCGAGATTCCGGGTGCCATCATCCAGCTGAAAAAAGGTATGACGGCGACGGAGGATGAGATCAACGACTTCTGCACGGCGCTCGCAAGGTATAAGAGACCGCGCAAGATTATTTTTGCTGATGTGCCGAGAAATCCCACCGGCAAGATCGACAAGCCGCTTCTCCGCAAGCGTTACGGTGCGGAAAAACTTGTCGCTCAGGAAATCAGCTTAAAGAAAAAGAAATCATGAATAAGCAGCCTCATCCGCATCGTGAATGCGGGTGGGGCATGTGTTTTTTCAGGAAGAAGTCTTTATAGGGGTTACTGTTCACTCTTTGCCAGCCACTGTCTGAACTGTAACTTATAGGGAGCAGCGCTTTCCGGTCAGGGAAGAATAACAGGAGAAAAAGGTTTATACTTAGATTTGCAGGCAGATGATGTGGATATGGATCTGCCGATCAGAAATGACGGCGGAGACCGTACAGCAGGAGGAAATCATGAGTGAGATTGTGGAAATGCAGCAGAACGTGGATATTCTGCAGATGCGTCTCGTTACGTCATCTGCAGAGGATCTGGCAAGCCCGGCAACAACCGTACTGAAAAAGGGAGAGGGCCGGACGCTGAAAAAAGGCGGCCTCTGGGTCTACGACAATGAGATTGCCTCCGTGAAGGGCGATTATCAGAACGGCGATATCATCGGTGTGGAGGATTTTGACGGCTATTTCATGGGTTATGGCTATATCAATGACGCGTCGAAGATACGCATCCGGATGCTGACGCGCGGCGGAAGAGAGGCGCGGGTGACGCCGTCTTTTTTGAAGCAGAGGGTCAGGGACGCCTGGACGTACAGGAAAAAGGTCATTGATACATCCGCCTGCCGTGTGATCTTCGGCGATGCAGATTTTCTTCCCGGACTTACGGTGGACAAATATGATGATATACTCGTCGTCGAGTCGCTGGCGCTCGGAACGGAGAAGCTGAAGGGGCTTGTCCTGCAGGCTCTGGTGGAGATCCTTGCGGAAGACAGCATCCGGATCCGTGGCATCTATGAGCGAAGTGACGCAAAGGTACGGGAAAAAGAAGGACTTCCGCGGGTGCGCGGTTTTCTGTCTGCGCCGTTTGATACGAATGTGCCGATCACGGAGAATGGCATCCGCTATATCGTTGATGTGAAGGAAGGCCAGAAGACGGGATTTTTCCTGGATCAGAAGCTGAACCGTCTGGCCATTCAGAAACTCGCGAAGGGTGCCCGCGTGCTGGACTGCTTCACGCACACCGGAAGTTTCGGCCTGAATGCGGCCAGGGGCGGCGCATCGCACGTGATCTCCGTCGACGCCTCGGAGACCGCCATTCTGCAGGCGGAAGAGAATGCGAAGCTGAACGGCTTTGATGATATCATCGACTACTATGTCGCGGACGTGTTTGAGATGCTTCCGGGCATGGAGGAAAAGGGAGAACAATTCGATCTTGTGATCCTCGATCCGCCGGCCTTTACCAAATCCAGAGCTTCCGTGAAGGGTGCGGCTCGCGGCTACAAGGAGATCAATCTGCGGGGCATGCGTCTGGTAAAGCCCGGTGGATTCCTGGCAACCTGCAGCTGTTCCCATTTCATGGAGCAGGAGATGTTCGCCGACATCATCCGCGATGCGGCGAGAGATGCGCATGTGCGGCTCCGTCAGGTGGAATTCCGCACCCAGGCACCGGACCATCCGATCACCTGGGCGGCAGATGATTCCTATTATCTGAAATTCTATATTTTTCAGGTGTGTCCGCAGAATTAACACATATTGCACCACGATTTATCGTATGGGGTTTACCGTATCATGAACGTGAATCAGCTGATCTCTGTAAGGAAATGAGCATGGAAAAAGTCCGTATGTGGGAGAAAAATAATGATCGTAGTATCTGTGGTTGAGGACCGGGGCGGCATGATGTTCCATCATCGGAGGGTAAGCCGCGATCGGGTCCTTGTTCAGCATATTCTGGCGCTGGCCGGGACAGGCGGACTGAAGATCGCACCGTATTCGGCGGATCTGTTTCCGGAAGCTGAGGCGGATCCGAAATTTCTGGAAAACGCCGGCGAGACCGACATATGCTTTGTGGAAGATCGTTCCCTGAGACCGTTCGAAAACCGGGTCGGTGAGATCTGGCTGTATCACTGGAACCGGAGATACCCGGCAGATCTCTTCTTTGATCTGCCACTGGAGAACTATCAGCTTGTGTACAGCGATTCGTTTGCCGGTTATTCGCATGAGAAAATCACTGCAGAGCACTGGATCTGTTGAGCTGAGAGAAATGAAACAGATGTCATGAGGAGTATTCGGAAAATGAAAGAATGGGGAGAAAAAGGCGGCAGCAGGCCGTCTGTCTTTTTATCTTTATTACTGACGGTATTTCTGTCTGTCGGACTTGCCGGCTGTACAGAAGCTGTGAGTACATCCGTCGCGAGCAGCACGGCGTCATCGTCGTCAGCAGAGACGGCAGTTTCTTATGATGAAAATAAAAACGATGACAACACAGCACAGGAAGTAACGCCGGAACCGACGCAAGCGGTAAGCGACACGCCGGAGCCTGTACAGACCTCATCATCCGACGAAGCTGGCACGACGCTGACGGGTGCGGCCTCTGCAGCCTTTGACCTTTCAGCTGTCCCTGCTTACAGTGGCAGCCCGTATGCTGAGATCAACGGGAACGTGCCTTATTTTTCCGGGGATGATCTGACGAATGTCTCCTATGAGCAGTACGGAGATCTTGATTCGCTGGGAAGATGTACCGTCGCGGAAGCCAGTATAGGGCAGGATCTCATGCCGACAGAGGAACGCGGGAGGATCGGAGAGATCAAACCGACCGGCTGGCATCTCGTCAAGTACGACGGCATCGATGGGAATTACCTCTATAACCGCTGTCATCTGATCGGTTATCAGCTTACGGGTGAGAATGCCAATGAGAAAAATCTGATCACCGGGACGCGTTATATGAACGTGGAGGGCATGGAGCCCTTCGAAAACATGACGGCAGATTACATCAGAGAAACCGGGAATCATGTGCTGTACCGCGTGACGCCGGAATTTGAGGGCAATAACCTGCTCGCAGACGGGGTGCTGATGGAGGCGGAATCGGTTAAGGATAACGGTGCCAGCGTTCAGTTCTGCGTGTTCTGTTATAATGTGCAGCCGGGCATCACCATCGATTATGCGACAGGAGACAGCTCAGGACCGGAATTTACCGGCAGTGACCAGAGCGGTCAGTCATCAGACGGCCAGGCATCACAGGCCACGCCGACACCGGAGCAGCTGGTGCAGCAGGCAGATCCTTCAGCCGCAGGTACTACCTATGTCCTGAATACGAACACAAAGAAATTCCATTATCCGGACTGTCCGAGCGCCGCGAAGATCAAGGACAGCAACCGGGAGGAATACACCGGGTCAAGAGATGACCTGATCAGTCAGGGATATGAGCCGTGTAAGAACTGTAATCCGTAACGCTGTGATTTGATGATGACTTATTGATCCGGTTATTATACTTATGACACCTGTATCAGTTGATAACTGCCATTCACAGAATCGCTGCCGTTTCAGCTGTTATCTGAGCGGACGCAGTTTTCTGTATTCGTATCATAGCGCTGCCGGTAGAACGCAGCGGCCACAGGGTCAATGGCGATGACGGAATCCTTGATCGTGTAGAGCAGGATCTGCTCCCCGTCATCCGTAAGAGAGAACACATTGTGTACCTTCCAGTGATACCTGCCGTCCGGGCCGAGAGAGCGGAACTGGCCGATCACAGAGCGAATCTCCGCCCTGCGGATGCGGTCGAGAATTGTCGCCGGATCTGTGAACGTGAGAAAACGCTCCCGGTCGCAGGGATGGATCACGGTCCAGCTGTATTTTTTTCTCTGTGTGAGGATGGCGTGATAGCGTGTTCCCGGCAGCTGCCGGAAAAAAATATCCTGCTGGCGCGGTTCCATGTAGTCGCCTGTGTAATGCACAGTGATGATGTTGTCGTAGGCCATGAACAGACTTCGCGTCACAAAGTCCATCTGGCGCATGGCATAGATGTTTTTGTCCCTGGTAACATCATGGATGGTCACGAGAAGCGCATGATGATCTTCCATGGAGACAATGGGCTCTACCAGAAGGCTCAGATAGTGACCCCGCACCGCGATATAGTTCTCACGCGGTCTCACGGGATACTCACCCCAGTGGAAGCCGTTCATAAAGTCAAGCAGCCGGTACTGGTTCATAAAATCACTGACATTCACATCGTGCTCGACATCCTTCATGGAAGAGTAGCCGAGCGATGCATACAGATCGCTGCAGGCGAGATTGGCAAAAAGAAACGTAAAAGCCTTTCCACTGTTCCTGGCTGCGTCATCCGCGTAGTCGATGATTGTAATGGCTTTATCCGTCTGGGTGTTGACCATGCCGATCTGGCTGTAATAATTCCGCCAGGAGTTTCTGTCGATCAGCAGGCCTTTGCTTTTGCAGAGCTGCATGCTCTCCTGATAGGGAGCGGGCTTCCCGAAAAAATATCCCTGCATTTTCTCACACCCGATCTGGCGGAGAAAATCCACGTGCTCCGGCGTCTCCACACCCTCTGCCAGCGTATGCGTGCTGATGTTCTTCGCCATGCGGACGGTGGAGGCCACGATCTCCCGGCTCACATCGGAAAACTGGCGCAGGAATTCCATGTCGATCTTGATATCGTCGAAATGGTAATCCTTCAGTACGTTGAGCGATGAGTAGCCGCTCCCGAAATCGTCCATCCAGACCTGATAACCTGCACTGCGGAAGCGGTTGATTTCTCTGGAGATCCGTTCTCTGTCGCTGATGATGATGCTCTCGGTGATCTCAACATGAATAAGACTGCGCGGAATATCGTACCGGCTTACAGCGTCGTCCGTGACATGAAACATATCGCACATGTCAAAATCTCTGCGGGACAGGTTGAAGGAGATCGGCACGACATCACGGCCGGCATTCATTTCTTCGCGGAGCTTCCGGCAGATGCCCTCAATGACAAAGCTGTCCAGCTTCCAGATCTGCCGGCTTTCCTCCAGAACGCTGATAAAATCGGATGGCTTCAGAAAACCGTACTTCGGGTCAATCCATCTCGTCAGAGCTTCCATACCGCACAGACTGCCGGAGATGGTGCGGATGACCGGCTGGTAATAAATCTGAATCCATCCGTTTTCAATGGCTGCGTCGATATTGTCGCTGATGTAGGCACGCATGCGCACCTGACGAGCCACTTCGCCGCTGTAGATCTGTACAAAGGTGTCACTGCTGTTCCGGATGCTGTCGCAGGCAATTTTTGCGTAATCGCAGGCGGCACTGGCGGTGACATTATCGTCGTGAGATGCCGCATATACGCCGCAGCGGTTGTCGACACGTCCGTCACCCAGGTGAAAGATCTCCTCATGCGCCTTCTGAATCCGTTCCATCAGATCTTCTTCTTTTGAGAGAATGAGGAAGTGGTCGCCGGCCCAGCGTGCGATCGGGTTTCCCGGAAAAATACCCCGGAGAACGCCGGCGACTTCACAGAGAAATTCATCGCCTTTTTCCAGACCGTGACGCACATTATATTTACGGAATCCGATGAGGTTAAAATACACAAAACACCAGTCATTCTTCTCGGCCTTTTCCTGCCTGCTGTTCAGTGTGTCCTGAGCAATATGAAGGAAATGATGCAGCGTGATCAGACCTGTCAGTGTATCGTTGGAAATGAATTCAGCATTTTTCGACAGTTTGCTGCTTTCCGGCTGGTGTTTATCGTTCATATCCAGGGAAGTCCTTTCTTTTAAGCAGAAATATGAACTTACTTAAGTGCTGAGGCATTCCTGTGGAATGGCTGTCTGACAGCCGGCCATCAGGCTCACAGTCCATATAAACGAAACGATACAACATTTCAGAAAATAGATAAAAACGAACAATATAACTTCAACAATTTAGCGCAGAAATAGGGAAAATGCAATATTTATTCCGGATATTTAGCGGAAATAAACAAAAAGTGCACAAAATAGTGAAAATTTAAACGCCGACATCTGCTCTGTCAGGCATAAATGAAAAATGTAGACGCGAGCTTCTGTTCTTTGCAAAAAGAAATGCATATGCTATAATTCTCATATCAATCGGCCATCCGGCCAATGGAAGGGAGGACTGTTCAATGAAGCACATTAAGACCTTAACAACCAGAAATCTTCAGCAGAGCGTTAAGGAAGGCGGATGCGGTGAGTGCCAGACATCCTGCCAGTCCGCATGCAAGACCAGCTGCACAGTTGGTAACCAGACCTGCGAGCATGCAAAATAATCGGCTGTCTCTTTGATACATGCTGTATATTGCGCATGACAAGCTGCGATCAGAAGTGTTCCTGTCCCCGACGGGGCAGGGACACTTATTTTGTCGTATAAGTCAGTCGCAAGCCAGAGGCGGACTGCACACCCGAAGGGTGCGCAAGGCCGACTATGGCATTGCGACGACAACGAACATGAGCACGAAGCGATGCGCAAGCAGAGCGGGAGTGCGAATGTTCGTAGCGGCGCGTGAGCACGGAGTGCGAAGCGACGCGAGGACTTATACGACAAAGGCAGACAGTTTTTGGGCGTACGAAGTACGCACAGAAAACTGTATGCGTGATCGACGCAAACGTGAATGAGCAGGGAGCGATGCGCAGCAGCGCGGAAGTGCGAAGGTTCGCAGCGGCGCGGGAGCACGAAGTGCGAAGCGACGCGTGGACTTATACGACAACCGCAGGCAGTCAGTCGCAAGCCAGAGGCGGGCTGCACACCCGAAGGCTATATGAACAAGTCCTGACTAATAAAGGGAAAGAAGGAAACAGATTTTGATACATTTATACGAAAACAACGGATACAAACTCTGCCTGGACGTCAACAGCGGTTCCGTCCATGTGCTGGATGACCTGTCCTATGATGTCCTGGACCTGATGAAGGACGGCGTATCTCAGGAAGAGATCGAGGACAGACTCTCCGCGGACGGACGTTACGACCGTGCGGAGGTATCCGAGACAATAGGAGAGTGCTTTAGTCTGAAGGCAGCCGGTGCGCTTTTTACCGAAGATCCTTACAAGGAAGCCATCGAAAAATTTACGGAGCGCCCGACCGTCGTGAAGGCTCTCTGCCTGCAGATCGCGCACGACTGCAATCTGGCTTGCCGCTATTGCTTTGCTGATGAGGGCGAATACCACGGAAAACGCGGAATGATGTCTTATGAGGTTGGTAAAAAGGCATTCGATTTCCTGATCCGTTCATCGGGCAGCAGACGTAACCTCGAGGTCGATTTCTTCGGCGGCGAACCGACGATGAACTGGCAGGTGGTCAAGGACCTGGTCGCATACGGCAGATCCCTTGAAGAGAAATATAATAAAAAATTCCGCTTTACGCTCACAACCAACGGCGTCCTTGTCAACGATGAGATCATGGACTTCTGTGATAAGGAGATGGGCAATGTTGTCATGTCGGTTGACGGCAGACAGGCTGTTCATGACCACATGCGTCCTTTCCGCAATGGTAAGGGAAGCTGGGATCTGGTCGTTCCGAAATTTCAGCGCTGGGCAGAACGGCGTCATCAGGACAAGTATTATGTGCGCGGCACCTTTACGCACTACAACCTTGATTTCGCAAAGGACGTCCTCGCCATGGCTGATCTGGGATTCCGTCAGATCTCCATCGAACCGGTCGTCGCATCTCCGACAGAGGATTACGCGATCCGCGAAGAGGACATCCCGGAGATCTGTGAGCAGTACGATATCCTGGCAAAGGAAATGATCCGCCGTGCAAAAGAGGGCAGAGGATTCAATTTCTTCCACTTCATGGTCGATCTGACCGGCGGTCCGTGCGTGTACAAACGCCTTTCCGGCTGCGGCGCCGGCGGTGAATACCTTGCGGTTTCACCGTGGGGTGAACTTTATCCCTGCCACCAGTTCGATGGTAACCGGGACTTCATCATCGGCAACGTCGATGAGGGTATCACGAGACCTGATCTGGTAAAAGCATTTAAGGATGTCAACGTGTATTCCAAGGAGGAGTGCTCGAAGTGCTTCTCGCGCTTCTTCTGCTCCGGTGGCTGCGCGGCCAATTCCTATAATTTCACCGGCGGGATCAACGATGTCTATAAGATCGGCTGTGAGCTCCAGAGAAAGCGGATCGAGTGTGCGCTCATGATCAAGGCGGCACTCGCCGATGACGACGGAGACACGAAGATGAAGATCGACGGCGACCGCGCTCTCAACGGAGAAAAGGACCCGGGCATCGATCACAGCTCCTATGCAGCCGCCGCCGATCCCGACTGCAAAACCTGCGGCATTCAGGCGGAGCGGTGTTGAGGGTTACAGTTAAGACGCTGCCAGAGCCATGTGTGACAGTGGCTGACAAAGAGTGTACAGTAACGTCATCGGTGAAAGCAGGTATTGCTTTTTTGCGGATCAAAAGCTAAAGTAGTAAAGGTGTGGCTTTGTGACATTTTGTATACAAAGCCCGCAAATAGATTGTGGAACGAGGAAAAAAACGATGATGAAGAAAAAACAGAGCATTGCTGTTCTTCTGATCATGGCTGTTGTCACCGTCCTTCTCGGTTATACGGTGATCTTCGGCTGGGGCAGCAAGCACACGGGATCCATGCAGAACATCCGTACAGGTCTGGACCTGTCGGGCGGTGTCAGCATTACCTACGAGGCGACGGAGGCAAATCCTTCGCAGGAGGATATGAGTGATACCATCTACAAGCTCCAGCAGCGTGTCACCAACTTCAGTACGGAGGCAAATGTCTATCAGCAGGGAACGAACAGGATCAATGTAGAGATCCCGGGCGTTACCAATGCGACTGAGATTCTTGAGGATCTCGGAACTCCCGGATCCCTGTCCTTCCAGGATTCGGATGGCAACACAGTTCTCGAGGGAACGGATATCGCTGATGCGCAGGGCGTTGCGCAGACGGATCAGACGACGGGACAGCGTGAATATGTGGTTGATCTGACCATGACTTCCGACGGCGCGACAAAGTTCCAGGAAGCAACTGCTGCCAACGTAGGAAAGACAATCTCCATCATCTATGACGGTCAGGTGGTAAGTGCACCGACTGTAAAACAGGAGATTTCCGGCGGCAAGGCGCAGATCGACGGCATGTCCAGCCTGGAAGAAGCCCAGAACCTGGCTTCCTATATCCGTATCGGTTCTCTTTCTCTTGAACTGAATGAGATCTATTCCAATGTAGTAGGTGCATCCCTCGGTCAGGAGGCGCTGACAACAAGTATCATCGCCGGTATCATCGGACTGATCCTTGTCATGATCTTCATGATCATTGTGTACAGAATCTCCGGCGTGGCATCGAGCTGGGCTCTTCTGATCTTTGTATTCCTGGATCTGGGATTCATGAATGCATTTGATATCACACTCACGCTGCCAGGTATCGCCGGCCTGATCCTGACGATCGGTATGTCCGTGGATGCGAACTGTATCATCTACATGCGTGTCCGTGAGGAACTTGCGACGGGAACGACACTCAGTCGTGCACTCCGTCAGGGCTTCCACAAGGCATTTTCCGCCATCTTTGATGGACAGATCACAACGCTGATCGCAGCCGCTGTACTGTACATTCTCGGTACCGGCACGATCCAGGGATTTGCAACTACACTGGCTATCGGTACTATTCTTTCTCTGTTCACGGCACTGGCCATCTCCCGCTGGATCAGCTATGCATTCTATGGTGTTGGTCTCCGCAAGATCGGACTGTATGGCAAGACGGAGCACAAGAAGATCCTGCGCTTTGTTGAGAAGAGAGCCATTGCTTTTACCATCGGCATTGTTCTTTTGGTTTCAAGCTTTATCGGACTTGGCATTCATGCGGCACAGGGCAAGAGACCTCTCAATTACAGCCTTGACTTCATCGGCGGCACATCAACGACGGTGGATTTCGGTGAGGACATGAGCCTGGATACCCTGAGTAAGGATGTTGAACCTATTGTCGAGGGTGTGACCGGCAATGCGGACATCACTTTCCAGAAGGTCTCCGGTTCGGATCAGGTCATCATCAAGACTTCCGAGCTGTCGACAGATCAGAGGGATCAACTGCAGTCAGCACTGACAGAGGCATATCCGAATATTGATACCTCTACGATCGAGACAGAGAATATTTCGTCCACGATCTCAGGAGAGATGAGACGGAATGCACTGATCGCCGTGATTGTCGCCGTGATCTGCATGCTCTTCTATATTTTTGTACGATTCAGAGATTTCCGTTTTGCATCCAGTGCCATCATTGCTCTGGTGCATGATATCGGCATCGTCTTTGCTTACTATGTATGGTTCTACGCTTCCGTCGGAAGTTCGTTCATCGCCGTCATGCTGACGATCCTCGGTTATTCCATCAACTCGACGATCGTTATCTTCGACCGTGTGCGTGAGAATATCCCGATCATGAAGGGTTCCAGCTATAGGACAATCGTGGATGCTTCCATCACACAGACGCTGACCAGATCACTGAACTCGAATGTCACGACGCTGATCACGATCGTCTGCCTGTATATCATGGGTGTTCCGAGCGTGAGAGAGTTCTCGCTTCCGATCATCGTAGGTCTTGTGGCAGGCTGCTTCTCATCTGTGTTCATCACAGGACCGATCTGGTACGTCATGAAGACGAAGAACGGCAAAAACGATATTGCTGAGACCGCTGCACAGGCTTCTGTCAGCGCGGACGGTACGGTTTCTGTTGCGAAGACATCCGGTTCCGGAGCTGCTGCAGGAGAGAAAAATAATGCAGGTTCCGGCAAGTATGTGAAGAAGGACAGAGACAAACTGCAGAGTACAAAACCGAAAAAAGGATCGAAGAAGAGAGGAACGACCTGATGTTCTGAGATCTAAACTTCAGATGATTTTGAAGATGCCCCGCCACCGCTTTGGTGGCGGGGTATTTTGACTTGACAGGAATACTCCATAGAACTATAGTATCAGTATATATAACTGCAACGAAAAAACTACTGGTGTTTACATCGTTTTTCGTTAATTTATTTCATTTCACCGTTCTTTGATCAGAATTTCCGCACGGACGCATACGGGAGCAGAGGTTTAGGATTGTCCGGGCGTTCGCCGATTATTTTTTCCATCCAGACCATATCCAGCCATGTCTGAAATTCAATTCGTATCTTTCAGGGCAAGATATCATCTCTTTCGTTCTGCTAAGCTGAATAGCTCCATTTTTCAGATGCATGATATCGCTTCATCTGCAGGACTCTGTTTTTATCAGAGGTATCGCTTTTTTCATCTGCATGTCACCGCACTTCCGAAATACAGAATTTTTTCAAATATATGATTTCACACCTTATAAACGCAAGTTTCAGGAATACCAGCGGGGAGAGAGTGAGCTATGCTTCAGACCGGGATGATTTTGAGGGGCAGATATCCATACAGGCTTCTTGCAAAGATCGGCAGCGGCGGCGTGAGCGACGTCTGGCTGGTGCGTCAGGGTAACTCCCACAGGATCCGCGCGATGAAAGTAGCGCGATATCAGCATGGGAATGATGCCTTTGTCAGCAACAGCTTTTCTGTGGAAAAACATGCTCTGCATACCCTTCATATTCCTGATATTCCGCGGCTGACAGAATTCTTTGACATGGATGGGGTACCGGTGCTTGTCCTTGAATACGTGAGTGGCATGTCAATGGACCGGTATCTCAGAGAAAAAGGACCGATGTCAGAGGAGCAGGCGGTCAGCGTGATTACTTCCATATGCCGCATTCTGAAAAAAATACATGCGAAAGGACTTGTTTACTGCGATCTGAAGCCTTCCAATATCATGATGCGAAATGACGGAGGGATCGCGCTGATCGACTTTGGCAGTGTGTACGACATTGGAGCTTCAGCAGCGCGTGAGCCCCGTCGGTTCGGAACGCATGACTCTGCGGCACGGGAGCTCCGTATGGCCGGCACACCCGGTTATGCGGCGCCGGAGCTTTACCGCCCGGAAAAATGTCCCGACAGGCGTGCGGATATTTACAGCCTCGGAGCCCTGATACGGGCTATGCGGCAGGGAGGAAGCCGGGGAGAGGCAGAGACGGCGGATCGGCTGTTCTGTATCAAGAAACGCTGTATGCGTGAAGATCCGGACGAACGCTATGCTTCTGTGGATGAAATCCTGAGAGATCTTCACATAGAAAAGCCCTCCGTTTCAGAAGAACCGGCCTCTTCAGCGCTTCTTTTAAAAACACCAGTTTCTTCCGAAAACACAGCTGCGATTTTCTGGAAAAAAACCATGAGAGCAGCTCTGGTTCTCACCGGTATATGGTCAACAGCCGGCCTGATATCGTACTGGCGCATGAGAGATCTTGCGGGAATCCGGTGCAGCGAGCTGCAGGAGAGAGCTGCTGAGAGCACAAATTCCGCTGAGAAGCTGAGTCTGTTATTTCGTGCCGCAGAGCTCCCGGTCTGCCCTGACAGGGAGGATATCCGCATGCAGATGATCCGGGTGTGCGGAGAAGACGGAAAAATATCGGAAAATGAGACGACTCTGCTGGAAACGCTTGTCTCCGGCAGAACACCTGTCTCCGACAGCAGTGCCATGATTTTATTTGAGGTGGGGCGGCTGTACTGGTACTGCAGTACATATGACGGAGAGGACCAGATGGAGCGGGCTGCAGATGCCGCCGAATGGTTTGAACAGGCCAGAGGGGCACTGCCGTCTCATCTGCAGGCACAGGGACAGGGAAAGAACGATGTTGTTTCGGAGAGCAGGGACAGAGATCTGAACTGGCAGAGGACAGCTGAAGCATACGCCGGAGCTTGCTGGTTTTATCGCTGTGTGGCTTCGGATGTAAATCTTTCAACAGCGGGCGGTGAGTATCGGAGCTTTGCGGAGGATCTGGCGGATATTGCCGCATATGAGGCGGGACGGACAGATCAATTTGATGGTGCGGTGAACATCACAGAAATTATAGAGAATGCAGAGAAGGTTTATGGTGACCGGTTCCGTTCAGACGGCGTTTCGAAGGATGATATACAGGCAATCCTGACTGTGGCAGCTGAAAGAGACTGACCTTTGCGGTGGAAGAGTAAGGGAACAACAGGGGGTTAACAGAAGTGGAAATGGCTGAACTATTTATGGAAGTGTTTCTGATCGGAGCGGCTGCCTCAGCAGCATCCGCAGGATTTTTTGGCATCCTTTTTGCCGTCAGCAGACGAAAAATCTGCAGGCATGGGGTCGGAGAAAATGGAGAAAAAATCTGCAAAAATGGCACCTGCAGGAATATGGATGGCAGAGACAAAACCAAAGACAGAACCAGTGACAGAACCAGTGACAAAACAGAGAGCGCTGACATGTCAGGCAAAGTCTGGATCGGTGAGGGAGGAACACAGGAACTTGCCCCTTCTGCCGGTGGCGCTGCCGTCGGTGTGAAAAAGCGGATGTTTCACAGTCCGGTCAGAAGTATGACCGGTATTCTGTGCCTGATCTGCCTGCTGCAGATAATGGTTTTGCCCTGCTTTGCGAACGGACAGACGTCATCAGGATTGAATGCGAATGGACAGGGTGTGAACGGATATTCTTCAAACGGACAGGTCTCAGCGGGATCCTATACAAATGGACAGGAGCTGAACAGTCAGCGGGAAGCAGAGACGGGGACGGCGGAAACAGAAAAAATTTCCCTGTATTTCGACGATGACACGGAACCGTTGAGCATCGCGGCAGGTGCAGCCAGTTATGACAGGACGGTGTGGGCGGTGTTTTCTTACCGGGGCGGGAGAAAGGCCGAACAGGTCAGGAGAGCTCTTCATATCCGCGCCGTGGATCGTGACGGGAAGACAGTACGCAAGGCATATCATCTGGGAGAATGGAAAACCGATCAGAGTGGGGAAGACAGCGAAGCGTCCTGTTTTCGTGTCAGAGTATGTTTTCGGAAAGACGCCATCTATACCGTGCGCTTTCTGGCGGATGATCAGGATGCGGATTCCGATGACGGGGCTCTGACAGAAGAGCAGGGCACGTATATCGACACGGGTGATCCCGGGCTGCCGTTAATTTTTATCATTGACAGGAAGAATCCCGGGAGACCGCTGTATGATCTTCCGGGTGAAAGTGAGCAATCTACAGAGAATAATGAAACAGGTGCGACATCTTCTGAAGAATCAGGCGACACGAATGCGTCATTATATGAAAGCGCAGGAGAAATGAATGCTCCATCACCATCTGAAAGCTCAGAAGAACTGAATGCTTCATCATCGGAAGGAACAGGAGAATCGGCTGGAGAGGTGGCAGCGGAAGCAGATGGACAGGACGCTCGCGGGGAAGAAAATGGTATAACACAAGCGGACAACGCTGAAAATGGTACAGCACAGGCAGACAGCGAAGAAGGAGTAAATGGCAGTACACAGGCAGACAGCGCTGAGAGTGAGAGTACTGGAGAACAATGGACGTTTACGATGAGTCCGGAGACTGCGGCGATAAACCGGAAGTATGTCACAAAAGCATCGGATGTCACTGTAACGGTTGGAAACGCCCGGCCGTTTGAGCTTGAGAGTATCCGGCTCTACAGAAATACCCAGGAAGTTCCGCTGACGGAAAACATCCATTATTCACTGAAAAACGGTGATTCATCACAGAAAACGGAGGACTCAGCACAGAAAACAGAGGATTCAGCACAGACCCCGGAAACTGAAAAGAAGAATTCGGTACTGACAGTTATGCTTCCGGCAGAAAACTTTGCGCAGGATGGTGTCTATCGCCTTGTTTTCAACTGCCGTGATGTGGATGGGCACGAGTTCTCCAGCGGCGATCAGGTGGAACATACGCTGAACTTCGGCGTGGACAGCACACCGCCGACTGCGGAGATTCGGGATCTTGCAGAAAATACTGTTTATCATGAGACGGTAAAAAATATTGCCGTATCCGCCGACGACAATCTGAAACTGATGTCGCTGCAGATTTTTCTGGATGGACAGCCTTCGCCGACAGCGGCCTGGGATAAAGAAGCTCTGGAGGAAATGAAAAAACAGGGAAAGCTGTGTGCTGTGCAGGTTGTGGGCGACAGGGAGAAGAAGACGCATACATTCCGCCTGGTCGCGCAGGATGAGGCGGGAAATGTCACGGAAAAGCAGATCGGAACTTTTTATGTCCGGACGCCTTTCTGGCGTTATCTGCTGTGGCCGGGCATTCTGGCAGCAGTCACCGGTGCAGCCACAGGAATTATTTTTGTTCTGAAGCGTCACCGACGGCAGCAGCATCGAATGCGCAGCAGGAGGAAATCAGGGAATAATACAGATAAATCCGGAGATAATCGAAAGAAAGCTGCAGCTGAATCAAAAAAGTCAGCTGATAAATCACAAAATGCCGGTAAGCAGCGAATGCAACGGAAAAAACAACGGAAACAGTAAAATCATATGAATCCGGTCGTGAACAGGCAAAGAGTTTGTGAATTCAGAAAGCATATAACGGGGCCGGGACATACATGCTTATATATGATTGGCATTTCTGCAAGGCAGATGGTAGACTTGTACGGTATGCGGAATAACAGAGAAAGGATCATCTGCAATGGAAGAAATCTGGATGCAGCAGTGTTATGATGCTCCGTTTCAGGAACTGGGCCGTCAATTCGACCTGGATCCGCTGGCTATCCGCCTGATGCGGAACCGGATGGTGTTTAAAAAAAATGACTGGCTGAAAAAAAGGCCGGACGGAAGATCAGAAGCAGAATATAAGATCGATATGTATCTGCATGGACAGCTGAAGGATATCAGCGATCCCATGCTGATCAAAGATATGGACAGGGCAGTGCAGACTGTGCTGTCCTTTGCGCGTGAAAAAAAGAAAATCCGTGTCATCGGAGATTACGATATCGACGGTATCATGAGTACCTATATTCTGATTCACGCGATCGGCGACATCGGAGGCGATGTGGACTGGCGCATTCCACACCGGGTGAAAGACGGCTACGGCCTGAATGAACGGCTGATCAGTGAAGCGGCGGATGATGGTATCCGGCTTCTCGTGACCTGCGACAACGGCATCGCCGCAAAGGAGCAGATCGCACACGGCAATGCGCTCGGTCTGAAGACAGTGGTCACGGATCATCATCAGGTGCCGTTTAATGAAGAAGATGGTGAAAAAACAGAGATCCTGCCTCTGGCAGAAGCCGTTGTCGACCCGCACCGCGCAGATGACACATCTCCGTACGACGGGCTGTGCGGTGCCGGCGTCGCATGGAAATTTGCCCTTGCACTGTATCGGCAGGCGGGACTCCCGGATGCGGAGAAAAAAGCAGAGCGTTTTCTGACCTTTGCGGCCATTGCCACGGTCGGAGACGTCATGGAGCTGACGGGCGAAAACCGTATCATTGTCAGGGAGGGGCTGAAGCAGATTCGCCGCGGATGCTGTCCGGGCCTCAGAGAACTGATCCTGCAGAACAATCTGGATCAGGAGAAAATCGATGTCTATCACATAGGTTTTGTGATCGGACCCTGCCTGAATGCGAGCGGCAGATTGGATACGGCAGGCCGTGCTCTTGAACTGCTCATGACGGATTCCGAGACCGAAGCCGCGGCAAAAGCGAGTGAGCTGATCGCTCTCAATCATGACCGTCAGGCCATGACAGACAGGGGTACGGCAGAGGCTATTGAACAGGTCAATACGACATCCATGATCCATGACAGGGTGCTCGTTGTTTTTCTGAAGGACAGTCACGTCAGTGTCGTGGGTATCATTGCGGGAAAAGTCAAGGAGTGCTTTAACCGGCCGACGTTCGTTGTCACCGAGGTCGATGGCATGATCCGGGGTTCCGGCCGCTCCATTGAGGCATACAGCATGTATGAGGAACTGGTCCGCTGTGATGACCTGCTGACGGCTTATGGCGGACATCCGATGGCTGCGGGGATTTCGCTGAAACCCGAAAATCTGGAGGCGTTTCGCCGACGACTGAATGAAAACTGCACCCTCACGGAAGGGGATATGAAACCGGTCGTTCGCTTTGATGCCGAGATGCCGCTCACGTATATGACGAAAAAAAGGTATGAGGACACCCAGTGCCTGTGGCCGACGGGAAACGGCAATCCGAAAGCACTGTTTGCCAGAAGAGGCGTAAAGCTGTACAACGCAAGAATTCTGGGTAAAAGGAAAATCGCCTGCCGAATAGATATGGAAGACCCTGCCGACAGATCGGGTCGGATGGTACAGGGCATCTACTTCGGACAGCCGGAGGACGTCCAGGCATTCTGCGGTCGGGCTTCCCAAGGACCGGTCACCATTCTGTACGAAGTGCAGCTCAATGAATTCCGCGGCATCGAGAATCTCCAGTTTCTCATCCGCAGTTATCGCTGACGGAACACGGTCCGACATTCATAGAAGCACAAGTATCCAGAAATACAGATGACACCAACCCGCAAAACCGCAGACGCCGGTGGTTGCGGGTGGTGTCATCTGTATTCTGTCTTCCTGATTTCGGATATTCAGGCACATTGATAAAGTGGAACCGTGATGCTATACTTAACAAATTGAGAACGCGCGAAACACGCATTGTACATAAGATTTCCGCAGTCAGCAGTCAGAAAGGACGAACTGAAAACCATGAAAGAACTCAAGGATTATGTAATCACAATTCCGGACTATCCGAAGAAGGGCATCATGTTCCGTGACATCACCAGCATTCTGGATGATGCGGACGGACTTCACCTTGCCATCGACGAACTGCAGGCTCTTCTCGACGGTGTGGATTTCGATGTGATCGTCGGCACGGAGTCCAGAGGATTCATTTTCGGTATGCCGATCGCCTACAATCTGCACAAGCCCTTCGTACTTGTGAGAAAGAAAGGCAAACTGCCGCGTGAGACCATTTCCGAGACTTACGATCTGGAGTATGGCACGGCAACCGTTGAAATTCATAAGGATTCCATCAAGCCCGGCCAGAAGGTTGTCCTTGTCGATGATCTGATCGCTACAGGCGGCACCATCGAGGCGGCTGCAAAGCTCGTGGAGAGACTCGGCGGCGAAGTTGTGAAGATGATCTTTGTCATGGAGCTTGAGGGTCTCAAGGGACGCGAGAGACTTTCCAGATATGACATCGGATCCGTCATCAAATATCCGGGCGCATAAGGGATATCTATAGCATACGTGTAAGGCACAGCCAGACAAACGGGGAGAACAGCGTATGAGTGAAGATCTTGCGATGAAAGACGAAAAACTGAAAGAAGAAGTTGATGCGGTTGATGCCCGCATCAAGAAGATGGATGATTTTTCGTCTCCCGAGGATCTTTATCAGGAGCTGATCGCCGATGTCAGGAAATATCATCCGTCCGACGACATTTCCATGATCCGGAAGGGTTATGAGGTGGCGGCAAAGGCGCATGAGGGACAGAAGAGAAAATCCGGTGAGCCTTACATCATTCATCCGCTCTGCGTGGGTATCATCCTCGCAGAGCTTGAGCTGGATAAGGAATCCATCGTCTCCGGCCTTTTGCATGATGTCGTGGAAGATACGATCATGACAAAGGAGCAGATCGCCGGGGAGTTCGGCTCCGAGGTGGCGGAGATCGTTGACGGCGTCACAAAGCTGGGCCAGCTGTCCTATGCCTCTGACAAGATTGAGGAGCAGGCGGAGAATCTCCGCAAGATGTTCCTCGCCATGGCCAAGGATATCCGAGTCATCATGGTCAAACTGGCAGACCGCCTGCACAATATGCGGACGCTGCAGTATATGACACCGGCGAAGCAGATCGAGAAGTCGCGTGAGACGATCGAGATCTATTCCCCGATCGCCCAGCGGTTGGGTATTTCCAAGGTCAAAAATGAATTGGATGACCTGAGCCTGAAGTATCTGGAGCCGGAAGCCTATCACCAGCTCGCTTCACAGATCAATGAAAAACGGTCGGAACGCGAAGAGTTCGTGAACCAGATCGTCATTGAAGTGAAGAAAAAAATGGATGAGGCCGGCATCGAGGCTGAGGTTTACGGCCGGGCAAAGCATTTTTTCAGCATCTACAAGAAGATGGTGAATCAGCATAAGACGCTCGACCAGATCTACGACCTGTTTGCTGTCAGGATCATCGTGGAATCGGTGAAGGACTGCTACGCCGCGCTCGGCATCATCCATGAGATGTATACGCCGATTCCGGGGCGTTTCAAGGATTACATCGCGATGCCGAAGCAGAACATGTACCAGTCTCTGCACACGACGCTGATCGGACCCAAGGGACGGCCTTTCGAAATCCAGATTCGTACGTTTGAGATGCACCGCGTGGCTGAATACGGTATCGCCGCGCACTGGAAATATAAGGAAGCTTCCGACGGAAAGACGCCGGGACCCGAGCAGGAAGAGGAAAAGCTGAACTGGCTGCGTCAGATTCTGGAGTGGCAGCAGGACATGAGCGACAACAGGGAGTTCATGAGCCTTCTGAAGAGCGACCTGAACCTGTTCAATGAGAATGTCTACGTTTTTTCACCGAAGGGCGATGTCAAGACGCTTCCGGCCGGCTCCTGTACGATTGATTTCGCGTACGCCGTCCATTCTGCCGTCGGCAACCGGATGGTCGGTGCCCGCGTGAACGGAAAGCTCGTTCCGATCGAGACGGTTCTCCACAACGGCGACCGCGTGGAGATCATCACATCGCAGAACTCCAAGGGCCCGAGCCGCGACTGGCTGAAGGTTGTCAAGAGCACACAGGCGAAGAACCGGATCAACCGCTGGTTCCGCATGGAGAAGAAGGAAGACAATATTCTCCGCGGCCACGAGCTTCTCGCCAGCTATATCAAAAATAAAGGCTACAATCCTTCTGATGTCGTGAAACCGGACTATCAGAAGAAGATCATGCAGAAGTATGGCTTCCAGGACTGGGATTCCGTGCTGGCAGCCATCGGACACGGCGGGCTGAAGGAAGGACAGGTTTTCAATAAACTTGTCGAGTGTTACGAAAAAGACCGGAAGGCATCCATGACGGATGCTGAAGTGATCGCCGGAGTGGATGCGCCGGGTGAGAACGCGACTGTGAAACAGGCCTCCAAAAAGGGAGGCATCACCGTCCGCGGTATTCATGATGTTGCCGTGCATTTTTCTCACTGTTGCAGTCCTATACCGGGAGATGAGATCGTCGGCTTCGTGACCAGGGGACGCGGTATTACCATACACCGGACTGACTGCATCAATATCATGAATCTGCCGGAGAGTGAGAGAGAACGTCTCATTGAGGCGGAGTGGGCACCCGATTCGGCAAGCGATGAGCGCTATCCTGTGGGCATCTCCGTTTATGCGAATAACCGTGTGGGTCTGCTGGTTGATCTCTCGAAGATCCTCACCGAGCGCGGCATCAGCATTTCCGCCCTCAATGTGCGCACGAGCCGCAAGGATGATACGGCCACGGTGGATATGACATTCAGCGTCAGGAGCAAATCAGAGCTGCTTGAGCTGGCGGCAAAGGTAAAACAGGTGCCAAGCGTCATCGATGTGGAGAGAGCGAAGGGCTGACAAGCGGTCAGATTATATCGTGAAGAACTGACATGTATCCATACAGAGATGGTGAAGAGCGGAGACTGCACGGTGTGAAAAACGCTGGCTGACAGGAGAAAAATATGGCGGGAATGCGCATTTCGAGTCTGATACTCGGCATGATATCGACAAATGTATATTTTGTGCAGAATACAGAGACAAATCACCTGATCATCATTGATCCGGCGGCCTCAGCAGACAGGATTAAGAATAAAATTGCTGCCATGCAGGGAATTCCCGAGGCGATTCTCCTCACGCACGGACACTATGATCATTTCGGTGCGGCGGCAGAGGTCCGCGAGGCATATACCCTGGAGGACGGAAGCCATATCCCCGTGATCTGCGAGGAAGAGGAACAGGCTGTTCTGGATGATCCGGAGGCAAATACGTCTCCCATGCACGGGGTGTCGGCCACACTGAAAGCTGATCAGTATGTGAAGGATGGAGATATCCTTCATCTGGCCGGTTTTACGATCCGCGTCCTGCACACGCCGGGGCATACGATCGGCGGCGCCTGCTATTACTTCCCGGAGGAGCATGCGCTTTTCAGCGGAGATACGCTGTTCTGCGAATCCTACGGAAGAACGGACTTTCCGACCGGCAGCAGCCGGCAGATGACGGAGAGCGTACGCAGGCTGCTGCGTGAGCTCCCGGAGGATACCGATGTGTATCCGGGTCATGAGTATACGACGACAATTGCGCGTGAGAAGCGCTATAATCCGCTGGCTTACGGCGCGTGAGGAGGAAAGGCCGGTGACATCGTTTACCCTGCGGTTCAGCCGCAGAATATTCGAATATGATGTGTTTCACCTGATCCAGGCGTTCTTTCCCTTCTCCGAGGCTTCGATCTGGTATATGGGCGATGAAAAACCCTCCGGTGCTCACGATGCGGATTTTACTGTCGAATATGCGGATGACAGGGTCAGCTTTTCCTGCGCGACCGCAAATGGAGAGCACTTCGGCAGTGAAGCTCCGATCACGGACTGGCAGGACAGGCATCAGACGAAAAATGAGGTGAAGGGCCTCGTCTACCGGGTGTTATCCGAAAGAACAGGGAAAAAGCTTCCCTGGGGCGACCTCACGGGCATTCGGCCGACCAAGATCGTCATGGAAATGGCGGAAGAGGGCAGAACGGAGGAAGAGATCCGCAGCTGCCTGCAGCAGCAGTATTTTGTCAGCGATGAAAAAATATCGCTGTCTGTTCACACAGTCAGCCGTGAGCGTTCGATCCTGTCCCGCTGTCATACGGTGAAGGGATCACCGGACGGCAGGAAAGGGTACAGCCTGTACGTGGATGTGCCGTTCTGCCCGTCGATCTGTCTCTACTGCACGTTCGGATCGCATCGTCTCGATGCGTTCCGCGACCGCATGGCGCCGTATTTCCGGTCGCTGTATCAGGAACTCCGTTTTGTGAGCCGGAGCATGCGGGAACGGGACTACTGTCTGGATACCATCTATATCGGCGGTGGAACACCGACATCCGTTCCGCCGGAACAGCTGGATGAGCTGCTGGGTGTGATCTGTGCGGAATTTGACCTTTCGCAGCTGCAGGAATTTACCGTGGAAGCCGGACGGCCGGATACGGTCTCCGATGCCATCCTCGGGGTGCTGAGAAAGTACCCTGTGACGAGGATTTCCATCAACCCGCAGACCATGGTGCAGAGGACGCTCGACCTGATCGGGCGTGAGCATACGACAGAGCAGACCGTGGATGCTTTTCAGAGAGCGCGGGCGGCCGGCTTTGACAATATCAATATGGATATGATCGTCGGTCTTCCGGGTGAGGGAGAAGCGGAGATCCGGCAGACACTGGACGGCATTGCCGCCCTTTCACCGGAGAGCCTCACGGTTCACTCCCTCGCACTCAAGCGTGCGGCCAGGCTCAATCAGAACAAAGATGCCTGGGAGGCTGTGTCCTTTGCCAGTTCTCCCGCCATCATGCAGATGACGACGCAGACAGCTTCGTCACTGGGCATGACCCCCTATTACCTGTACAGGCAGAAAAATATGGCCGGCAATTTTGAAAACGTCGGCTATGCCGCACCGGGTAAAGCGTGCATCTACAATGTGCTGATCATGGAGGAGCAGCAGACCATCATGGCCTGCGGAAGCGGGGCTTCCACCAAGTTTGTATTTGACGGCGGGAAGCGGATTGAAAGAGCCGAGAATGTCAAGGATCTGGACAACTACATCGGCAGAATTGACGAAATGATCGAGAGAAAACGGACGGGTCTGGAGAAATACCTGTCCGGCACTTAAACAACGGGCAGAAACAGGTAAATCAGGTGTCTAAGAACAAGAAGGAAAAAAACGGTAAAAATAAGGGCCGTAAAAAGAACAGTTCCGGCAGGCCGCTGAACCATAATATCGTCGAAGCGTCAGCTGTTCTTTCCGCCGATCCTTCCATCTGGAAGAAGGATAAGGAACTTACGCCGGACAAGGCGTTTTCTCAGGATAAAGTGTTTATGCCGGACAAGGCGCTTCCGCCGGATAAAGAGCTTTCGGCGGACAAGGGGCCTTCGCAGGATAAGGCGCTTCCGCCGGACAGTGTGCAGACGGTTTCGTTCCGGTTTGATGAACCGGTAGAAAAGATCACACCACATCCCTATGTCAACAGAAAACATCTGCTCAATCCATCGATGTCCGCCCAGCTCCATCACGGTGAGCAGGTCAGCAGTCTGGCCTACGAGGTGTCACTTGAGATGGGTCTTCCGGATAACTGGGCACATGACATGATCATTGCGGGATTTTTTCACGACATCGGTAAGGTGATCCTCTCCGGCGATCCGTCGTCCGACAACATGCTTGTGGTCGAGGAGATGAACTCCATCCGCCGGCATCCTGTCATCGGCTGCGAGGAGCTGAAGAAGAAGGGATACAACGAGTGGATCTGCAATGCCGTGCGCTGGCATCATGAGAATAAGGACGGCAGCGGATATCCGGATAACCTGGCCGACGGCGACATACCGCTCGGCGCTTGCATTCTCCGGGTGTGTGATGTATTCTGTGCATTGACTCAGGACCGACAGTACCGCAGTGCCTTCACACCGGAGGAAGCGGTGGCGATGATGGTCGACGAGGTGGAAAAATATGATATCCGGGTTTTCATCGCGTTTGAGCGCGTGATCCACAGAGGACCGAACGGATCGATCGTGATCCCGGAGGTTCGGCCCGAGGTAGAAGGAGTCTGGAAGGAATTATGAATTTAACGAAAAAACCTGTGACCGGGATGAAGGATATTCTCCCGCGCGAGATGGAGATCCGCAATTATGTGATGCAGCAGATTCGCGAGACCTACACGGAATTCGGTTTCACACAGATTGAGACGCCGTGTGTGGAGCATATCGAAAATCTGAACAGCAAACAGGGCGGTGAAAACGAAAAGCTGATCTTCAAGATCATGAAGAGAGGAGAGAAGCTGAAACTGGCTGAGGCGAAGAGTGAGAATGATCTCACGGACAGCGGACTCCGCTATGATCTGACGCTTCCGCTCTCACGTTTTTATGCCAACAACGCCAATGAACTGCCTTCTCCGTTCAAGGCGCTGCAGATGGGACCGGTATGGCGTGCCGACCGTCCGCAGAAGGGCCGTTTCCGTCAGTTTATGCAGTGTGATATCGATATCCTCGGCGAGGCATCTCACATTGCGGAGATCGAGCTCATCCTTGCGACGACGACAGTGCTCGGAAAGATCGGATTTAAAAATTTCACGATCCGCATCAACGACCGCCGTATCCTGAAGGCGATGGCGGCTTACTGCGGCTTCCCGGAATCGTCCTGCGACGAAGTGTTCATCATCCTTGACAAGATGGACAAAATCGGTGAGGAAGGCGTGGAAAAAGAACTCGTGGAAGCCGGTTTCTCTCAGGAGAGCGCAGATAAATATATGGAGCTTTTCCGTCAGACCACACCGGATGCGGAGGGCGTTAAGACACTCCGTGAAAAATTGAATGGCTATCTGGATCCGAAGTATGCGGATGACCTGATCTCGATCATCAACAGTGCGGAAGCCGCCAAACAGGCGGATTTCCACATGGCTTTTGATCCGACCCTTGTACGCGGCATGTCTTACTATACAGGACCTATCTTTGAGATTTCCATGGATGAGTTCGGAAGCTCGGTAGGCGGTGGCGGACGCTATGACGAGATGGTCGGAAAATTCATCGGTCAGCCGGTACCGGCTGTCGGTTTCTCCATCGGCTTCGAGCGCATCGTCATGCTGCTTCTGGATTCCGGATTCCAGGTTCCCGGAAGCGTCGTGAAGAAGGCCTATCTGATCGACAAGAAGTGCAGCAGTGAGCAGATCCTCGCGACGGAGGCAAAAGCCATGGCCGAGCGCAAGGCCGGCCAGACCGTGAATGTGCTGATGGCGAAGAAGAACCGCCGCTTCCAGAAGGATCAGCTGACGGCGGAGGGCTATACAGAGATTGAGGATGTCTACGCGAACTGACTACCGGGGATGATTCGCAGAGAGATAAACGCATCGTGGAAGAGGGCTTCCGACCGCGACGCGCTCTCGCCAGACTGATTTACACTTTTGCAATTTTGCAAGTGCAGTAAAATAGAAGGAGATTTTTGTAACCATGGCAGAGAGTATGAAGGGAATGCACCGCACATGCCGTGTGGCTGAAGTGACCGAGGATATGATCGGCAGTGAAGTCACACTGATGGGCTGGGTGCAGAAGAACAGAAATAAGGGCGGCATTATTTTTGTCGACCTGAGGGACCGTTCCGGTATCATGCAGCTGATCTTTGATTCCGCTTCGACGGATCAGGAGACGTATGATAAGGCGACAAAGCTCCGTTCCGAGTATGTCATCGCTGTAAAAGGAACTGTGCAGAAGAGAGCCGGTGCTGTTAATGAGAAGCTGAAGACAGGCACCATGGAGGTTCAGGTCAGCTACATCCGTATCCTTTCTGAATCAGAGACTCCGCCATTCCAGATCGAAGAGAATTCGAAGACAAAGGATGAGATCCGTCTGCAGTACCGTTATCTGGATCTTCGTCGCCCGGACCTGCAGCGCAATATGAAGCTGCGTTCGGATGTTGCCTATTATACGAGAGAGTTCTTCCACAACGAAGGATTCATGGAGATCGAGACCCCGATGCTCGGCAAGTCTACGCCTGAGGGCGCCCGTGACTATCTGGTGCCGAGCCGTATTCACCCGGGCAGCTTCTATGCACTGCCGCAGTCACCACAGCTCTTCAAGCAGCTGCTGATGTGCTCCGGCTATGACCGCTATATCCAGCTGGCCAGATGCTTCCGTGATGAGGATCTCCGTGCAGACCGTCAGCCGGAATTTACACAGATCGATATGGAGCTCTCTTTTGTCGATGTGGATGATATCATCGATATCAATGAGCGCTACCTGAAATATCTGTTCAAAAAGACGCTGAATGTCGATGTGAAGACGCCGATTCCGCGTATGACATGGATCGAGGCCATGAACCGCTTCGGCTCTGATAAGCCGGATGTGCGTTTCGGCATGGAGCTTGTTGATGTATCGGATATCGCACGCGGCTGTGATTTCACCGTATTCCAGAATGCTCTGGCTAAGAAGGACGGTTCTGTCCGCGGCATCAATGTCAAGGGTCAGGGTGACATGGGCCGCAAGCAGATCGACAAGCTGGTCGAGATGGCCAAAGGCATGGGCGCCGGCGGACTCGCTTACATCCAGCTGAAGACAGATGGCAGTGTGAAGTCTTCCTTCTCCAAGTTCACCACCGATGAGCAGGAAGCAGCACTGATCAAAGCCATGGGCGGTGAGAAGGGCGATCTGCTCCTCTTTGCAGCTGACCGCAACAAGATCGTATGGAACGTTCTCGGACAGCTTCGTCTGCATTTCCGCGATGAGCTGCATCTGGTTCGCAAGGATGATTTCAATTTCCTGTGGATCGTGGAGTTCCCGCTTCTTGAGTGGTCAGATGAAGAGAACCGCTTCATGGCGATGCATCATCCGTTCACGATGCCGATGGAAGAGGACTGGGACCGCATCGATTCCGATCCGGGCTCTGTCCGTGCGAAAGCGTATGATATCACGCTGAACGGCAATGAGATCGGCGGCGGATCAGTGCGTATCCACCAGGATGACATCCAGGAAAAAATGTTTGAGGTTCTCGGCTTTACGAAGGAGCGTGCGTGGTCGCAGTTCAAGTTCCTGCTGACCGCATTCAAATACGGCGTACCGCCGCACGCCGGACTGGCGTACGGTCTTGACCGTCTGGTCATGCTGATGGCTGAGGCGGACACGATCCGTGACGTCATTGCCTTCCCGAAGGTAAAGGATGCATCGGATCTCATGACAGAGGCTCCGAGCCGCGTAGAGAAGAAACAGCTCGATGAACTCGGACTGGAAGTACCCGAGGAAGAATAAGGTATAAAATCCAGTCATGAGAGCACGCAGTGCGAAGTGGTGCGTGGACTTAATCAGTGCAGGGCATTACGTATAGTTTGAAATTTTGCAGATCGGATTCTGGTTTATTCCAGAATCCGATTTTTTAACAGTTCAGAAACTGTCATAGCCACGGACAGTGGCAGCACTACCATATATTTCTCTGGTAAGTGGTATATTGACAAAGATGCGTACCAAGCGTATTATCTGTAATAGAACAGTTGATTGCAAAACTGAGCAGTGATTCGACAGGAGTGAGGCCTATGGCGTTTGTGGATTATCGGGATCCGCGGCCTGTGTACGAGCAGATCGTGGATTATTACGAAAAACTGATACTGACAGGGGCCATGCAGC